>Ga0123341_1001308_pt1 | contig 18336 bp, 13 predicted proteins | sample Turbeapinknodule_FD_89959 | JGI IMG/M metagenome (GOLD analysis project Ga0123341, IMG submission 89959) | Root nodule microbial communities of legume samples collected from Mexico - Turtle bean Mexico pink nodule | ecosystem: Host-associated > Plants > Roots > Nodule | place: Mexico: Nepantla...
ATATTAATTTGAAATTGTGGAGTAATAAAAATGAAGGATATTTTTTTGGATAAAAAAAATCATAATTTACACAATTTTAGACTAGAACCAAAATTCAGTATATTTTAAAAATTAAAAATATAGTTTTTAATATAATTATGATTTAGTTTAACTTGAATAAAATTAGTTGGCTAGATAGGAAGGGCATAACAGTGTGATGAAGTGACGGTTGCAACGGATGACGTTGTAACAAACCTAAACCCACACTCTTCTTACACTTTCTCAACCATTCAAACCTCATGCTCTCTCTATATATAGGCGTTAGGGTTTTCTCTTTTCTTTTCATTGCTTTCTTCGTCCTTTCAACATTGCTTTCTCCGTCCTTTCACAATGAACACAGACACGGAAGAACAGCCACCCAAACACTCCCCACCAAATCTCTTCTCTTTGTTCCCTAAAATCCATTTTCAGTTTCCTTTTCTCCCTTTACAACCTCAACCTTCACCTCCACCTCCACCTCCGCAATCCAACCCTCGGGATGAGGCTCCCAACCTGAAAAGCAACGTTGTACGTTTTCCCAAAACCCAAGCTGCGCTGGTTTCTTCCACGCCTCTGCAGGCTGAAATCGATGCTTCCAACTCTCCCGCCGCCAGAACTACCAATCCTCTTTTACTCTGGCAGGTATTCATTGTTTGTCTTTCTAAGTCTTAGATTCCACTCACATATGTCATATTAGGATTTGATATTTCTCTTAGAGCCTGCGACAATTATTGTTTGAATTCACGAGATTCCTTTTTCTGAAATTTAGTTAATAGTCAAATTAACGGTGGAAATTGCTTCGGTGGTCCCTCAATCTTTGAATTGTACTTTGCCTCAAGATTAATTTACATCCGTGAAATTTTGCAAGATTTTATACTTCCACGTGCTTAATTAGGATTTGGATGACTGAAATATTCTTCTGGCATTGGATTCTATTTTGTCTTTTATTTCTGTACCTGTGTTTCAACATCTTATATAAGTAGCCATGAATAATTGAAATGTTCTTTTACGCTCAGCTGTCATAAGGTCATTATAAGCGCAAATCTTGGAATTAGGAAATGTCATGGTTGTATAGTCAAAATATGGTTCAGTGGATTTTGTAAACTAATGTCTGTTTTTTTTGGCATGATACATATTCTTGGCTAAATACTTCTAGACACTTTTATAAAAAAATATTATAATTATTGCAAGGGTCGTGTCATTTTTTTGTGAGCTTTGTTTCTATAGGATTTAGCTAGTTATTTTAAGTATTAAGGGGCTTGTTTTTTAGAATTCTATTGCGAGGGCTTTTAATGTCTGAAAACAATAAATCCTGGCAATATTATTAAAAAGGTTGTATTAGTTCTGTTCTGATATTTATCATTGTCAATGTATATGCATGGTTTGGTATCTGGAATTACGTGCTTACTGTACCAATCCACCAGCATCTCTAAACCTGGAAATCTTGGCCTATACGTTTCCACCCATTTGGGTTTATATTCCTGCGTAGTTAAGGAATAATCGCACAAGCTTCTGTTAAGAAGTCGACGTTCTGTTCTGATATCCAATCAAATAGTCCAGTTGTACTTGATATTATTGTAATCAAATTCACCTTGGATGGGATCATAATATCGCAACTGATCTATGCAATTTGAATATCCTTTGATTCTAGGATCTTCACAGCTGTCGTCTCGTCACTGTGTATATATTGTAACAGCTGAGATAGATTCACTTAGATTTTTCCCTAAATTTCCTTGCACACTGTCGAGAAGACTGAAAGGCAGCCAAAAAGTGTTGGAATAAGAGCTCATCGGTTTCTAAGTTCAGAAAGATGTAGCATATATCCAATGGGAAAAGGGTTATTGGGTTAGACTTATTAGACTGAGACCTTTCCGTTTGATTTTCAGTTTAATTTAGCTGACAGTGGTCGTGTCATGGTGAAGTTTGAAGGAAGTCCCTGCAAATGGTTACACGACAGTTTTCCCTCCTCCCTCTCTAGCCAGAATTGCTCTAGTGGGCATTCTCTATCTGTCTTGCCTGTTTAGTTAGCTCTGATTTTTTCTCATTTTCATATATTATTCTTTCTTATACTTCTCATTCCTTAGGTATGACTGGAATATACATTTTAATCTTGATATGACTTCTGGTCTGAGAGTAACGTATTTAATCCAGTGGATTTTTTGTAAATACCACATCAGCTGATTCTAATTTATTTTTGTTGAGAACTACATTCGACTTTTGCTTTATGTATGTATTTCACTATTCTGTATATGCATAAGCTTCCAAGTTGCTAGCTTTCTGTTCATTGATTTGACCAATTAGGATATTCCGTGATGAGCTGACCAGAGACAATATATCCGTGGAAGAGTTTGTGTAATGCTGTTGTCCTTGTTCACTGTGATGTTAAGTCCATTTGCATTTTCTCACAAGTTTACTTTATTTGATTCTAGATTTACGCGTTAGGAACGATCGCGATTTCAACATGGGTTTGGGCCAGGTGGAATGAGAGGAAGGGTCGAGGAGGGTCTCCCGGTGATGAGAGAAGGCCTTCTGATAATGATAATCACTGAGCTTCAGGCGATGAACAGAAATTCTCATTAGATTATACAGTGCTATGTTAATACTCATCTCAGTATGAATCAACGTTTGTTTCATTACCAAAAGTTGTTGAATTGGTACATATTTTCTTTGACATCTAATAATAGCATCGATTCTTTCTCGTTTTTCTTCTCAAATAGCAGCTTTCTATAATTCATGTGGGTTTTTTAATCCCACGGCATCTTCCTTTTCATGCAATTTATGGAAGAAAAGGTAGCTTACGAAATCAAGCCACAACGTCAGTGATAAGATTATTATCCATTTTTATTATAAGAGATAGAACTTAGTAGGTAGTGTTTGCGATCTCCTGTAAATTTGATTTTCGATTATCTTTTTTTTTAAAATTAAATAAAATTGAGTTTAAAGTAAATTCATTTTATATTTAAAATTTATCCAAAAAGTTTACAGTCAAATTTAATAAGAAACTTGTTAAAAAGTTTGATCTTATTATCTTAATTCATAATTAAAAATTTATACTTATATTAATTCCTGTCTTATATTATTACTATTGATAGACATTAATAGATGGGTAATTTGTTTGTAGGTATAAAATGAAATGAATATGGATAGGTGTTTGGACGAGTGATTTGTTAGTGGTCGCACTAGAAATACTGAAATTTTGTTTTTAAATTGAAGTTTAACCACAGTTTTGTCTATATATGATTTGATTGATAATTTTGAAGCTTGTAGAGCAATTCAAAAATTGTGTACGCGAACATAATAATTATATCATTATACTATTTTTTTTATTGAAAAAAATAGTATAATACAAAAATGTTTAAAAATTATATAATGATATAAATAACAACTAGTGAAAGCTCTTCTATAATGACATAATATAGATAATTACTGAAAACTTAGACACCATAACACGTTTGTGTATCCATACTTTATGTTATAAAAAAAGTTATCACAAAAAATAAAATATAGCATGATAACAAACAGTTATTAAAACTATAAGAGTAAATCTATCCTATAGATTATTACTTATGAAAAAAAGTGTACATAAAAATTAATTATGAAAATTGTTACCTCTTTATAAATTAGCATATAGATATATATTAGATAATATTTCTTTTCTTTCTATAAAATATTACGTAGAATTTTTTTCTATATTTAATGTAATTTTAAATAAATTACCTATTATAAATGAAAACAAAAGTATAGTAGAAAAAAGTTATATTATTTTAAAAATAAAAAGCAATAATTTTTTCTTAAAGAATAAAAAAATAAATAAAGGTGATATATTAAAAATATAAGTAAGTGTAAGAAAATTAAAAGAAATATTTATGATGAAATTAATAAAGGGAATAGAGAATGGTTTTACAAATAGTTTGTCATCGCTATGAGTGTTTTGGATTGCCTGCGTAGGGTTTCGTTACACCTTCGTTTTGGTTTATCTGTTTATCTGTTAAAACACAGAACGAGAACAGAACAGAACTGAGCGGCAACAAACAACTCAACCCTTAACCGAACAGTTTGATGACGGAAATCGTTACAGCCTCCGTCATAACGTCGTCTCTGTTTCCTCCGTCACAAACCCTAATCCTACCGAACCCCAATCACTCTTTCTGTTAATGGCCACCGAAGACTTTCCCCTCCTCGACTCTCCCTCCCACGCGCAGCCTCACATCCACGCGCAGCCTCACATCCACGCGCCCACGCTCCACCACTTCCCTTCCTCTTCCTCTTCTAGCCTCACCACTCTCCTCGCCGCCGATTCCGTCACCGCCGATTACTACCCCCACTCCTCCTTCTCTGACGACTCCGCCAAATCCGGCTCCAAACGCGCCTCCGCCGCCGGCAGTTCTTACTACCACAACAAGAAGCTCAAATCTGCCGCCCATTCAGATTCGAAAACCGATGGTACTTTCCGCCGCGGCAGCGATTATCGGAAGGATAGAGAAGATTGGAGCGACACGGCGATCGCGTGTCTATTGGAGGCGTACACGGATAAGTTCAACCAGCTGAACCGCGGCAACCTCCGTGGCCGTGACTGGGAGGAGGTGGCGGAGGCGGTGGGGGAACGGTGTGGCGGAGAGGTGAAGCATCAGAAGAGCGTGGAGCAATGTAAGAATAAGATTGATAATTTGAAGAAGAGGTATAAGGTGGAGCTTCAGAGAATTGGAAGTGATGGCATTGACACTAGTCACTGGCATTGGTTTAATAAAATTGAAGCTATTGTTGACACTAGTGCTGCTGATGTTAATTCCTCTTCTATGGCTAGACAAACCAAGAACAGGTCTCAGTTTTTGATTAAATCACCTATTATGTTAGTTCTTGGTTGTGCTTATGCATTTTGGGTCCGTAAATGTTGTACAATGCATCGATGTGTTTGGTATGTGTAGCAAACTCAACCCACTAAGACTGTTAGAACACACTAAACACACTCACGAGAACAGAGAAGAAAAGGGAAACCGAACAAATACACTCATAAGAATAGAGAAAACAAAGGGAAAGAGAACAAGAGATATGGTGATCCAATCTGAAATTTTACATTTCACACATACATCACTACTATTTATAAACTAATATAAGCAGAGTAGTTAGCAATCGACTCTAACTGACATATAAGACTAAATGAATTATCTACGTCACTTTCCCTTAATTCAGATTAGTAATAGACACCACTACTATCATCTCTCTAATCAGCTTGAGTCTGTCAACTTTGGAAGGTTTAGTTAAAATGTCAGCCACTTTTTCATTGGTACTGCAATATTTTAACTCCAATTTCCCTTTACCGACTTCATCCCTTAGGAAGTGAAATCTTGTTTCAATATGCTTGCTCCTTCCATGAGCAATAAGACGTTTAGCCAAGCTTATAGCTGACTTGTTATCTACTACCATCTTCATAGGCTCTTTTCTTCCAATTTTCATTTCTGTCATCAAGTTCGCAAGCCTGAAGGCTTGACAAGTTCCCATTGAGGCTGCAATGTATTCAGCCTCACATGAAGACAATGCCACCACTGACTCCTTCTTAGAACACCGTGAAATAGGAGCTCCACACATCATAAACACATACCTGCTGTACTTTTCCTGTCATATTTATCACCACACCAATTTGAATCACAATAGCCAAATACTTCATCAGAAATCTTTCTGTCATGTTTTGAAAACAGCAACCCATATCCTAAAGTGCCCTTGACATAGGCTTGACAAGCTCCCATTGAGTGGTTTTTCTATATTGCCCTCAGCTCCTCCATTTCTGCCTTTCATTTAGGTTCCTTGATAGCTTGCTCAAAAGATATCGACTGTCCCTGTCAACAGAGCAAAACAGATAGAAAACCCACACAGGAAGGGTGGGTTTCTCTTCTCGCACAGCAGAACACCTTAGAAGCTTAGTGGGCAACACACATAGGTCCGCAATCAAAATAGCACCACTTGTTAGAGAAGAAAAGGGAAAGAGAACTAGAGATATGGTTACTGAATCTGAAACTTTACATTTCACACACATGTATCACAATACATCATTACTATTTTATAGAACTATTATAAGCAGTTAGCCAACAGCCCACTAACTACCTAACTAACATACAACACTAACTGAATTATCTACAACAAAGACAAGGTTTGATTGTTCTTGTAAACTTGGTGTAGTCAGTCTCTTGTTCTTGATGGTGTTACAGGACATGTTTTATAATTCTTCTTGTTGCTTCAATTAATAGTTGGCTGTTCTTGATGTGTTATGGTGTAAGATATGTTGGCATGGCCCTGATTGTTTGTGTTGATTCTGTCAGCAGATATGGCCCTAACAACGGTGTCGTGGCAAACAACCTTAAAACAAAACCGGAGTCAAATCTGAAATGGCAGAGAGTTCTGTTTAAAATTAGTGGCTCTGCACTGGCTGGAAACGGCCAGAATATTGACCCCAAGGTGCCAGTTTTGTTTTTGGTTCTATTAAACATTCATTGGATATTGGTTGTTGAGGATATTTGAATGAATAGATTGCACTTCCTACTCTTAGATACTTAACTGGAAACTGCAATTCAACTGCTTCCTTCCATCATTAGGTGGCAATGCAGATTGCTAGGGAAGTGGCAACAGCTTGCCGCCTTGGGGTGGAGGTATTCATTACCTTCTTTAGTGCTCAATAATTTTTTTATGCAGCCTGTTAGTTTGTGTTAACGTTGCCTGAAGCTAAATTCTATAGGTAGCCATTGTTGTTGGTGGTAGTAACTTCTTTTGTGGAGATGCATGGGTGTCTGCTACAGGGTTGGATAGACCTACGGCATACCAAATAGGGTAAGTGGTTTTAGTGCTTTGTTAGCAATAATACATACATGTTGTCCTTGATTGATTATTTTTTTATGAAGTTATTTATACTGATCAACCCAATTTTTTCTTTCATTGATTGTATTTTGTGAGGCTCTATTCGTATAAAGTATAGGATGAGTTTGAGAAAATTATAACTGGGTTTTGATTAAGAGTAAGATAGTTTTTTTTAGTGTTAAGATGTTCATAATGGGTTGTGATATTAACTTACACTACAACCTGCTTTTTATTTTACTATGTTATTTAAAATTGACAATTGATAAAATGGAATAATAGCCCCACTGCCCCCAGATGTTTGATTTCATCCTGGCTAAATATTATTTTCTGTAAAAACAAGAATGATGGCAACAGTCATGAATTCTATTTTACTTCAATCTGCTTTGGAGAAGCTGGGTGTCCAGGCACGTGTTCAGAGTGCATTCTCGATGCCTGAGGTTGCTGAACCATATAGCAGGCAACGATCTATTAGACACCTTGAGAAAGGAAGGGTCGTCATATTTGGTGGTGTTGGTGCTGGCATAGGAAATCCACTTTTTACCACCGATACAGCTGCAGTTCTCAGAGCTTCTGAGAGTATGACCTTAAACTTTTGCTTTGGGATCTTAATATTTTGTTTTATGTTATAAAGTCAGTCCTAATCATGTGCTCTATAATACACTAGCACTGTTGCTCACATCAGTATTCAATGCTTGATGCTTGAGGTAGGAATGAATTTTGAGTCTTCCAACTATGTATTTTTTTTCCAGTTAATGCTGATGCGGTTCTGAAAGGTACTAATGTGAATGGTGTCTTTTTTGACTGCCATCCGGGCAATGATAATGCAACCCTTGATCGAATTTCCTTTAGGGAAGTCGTTTCTAGGGGCGTCGCAACCATGGATACGATGGCACTGGCATATTGTGAAGAGAATGGAATACCTGGTTGGTATTTTCTCTCTGTTTTGTTTCATTGGTAATCATCCTTTAAACCCCCTTTTTTTTCTGAGGCAGTTTTTTTTCTTCAGTTGTAGTTTTCAACATGCTTGAACCAGGGAATGTTTCAAGAGCTTTATGTGGAGATCAAGTTGGCACTTTGATCGAGCAAACCGGTAGAGTGGAGCATCAGCTTCCTAGTTAATTGTGTATGATTTTCTTGTAATCAGATTACATCCCTTGTTTTTCACGTGTTTTGTTTTTTCTCAATTGAAGCTTTACCTGTGACCATAATGTATTTATTAACCTCGCACGACTGATTCACTGTACTGAAGAGGGAATGCAAATGTAACTTAACTAGTTTTTAACACTAGGAAATTTAACTCCACACCGTTACTTATTTATTAAGTTTAAAAATGAATTATTTTTAAAATTACACATTTGAGATATTCGCCAAAAATGTATTAATTATTAACTTATATAAAGAAAGATAATTAGTTAATTTGAACTCGAATCAATTTATAGGAGGTGAGAAAGTGTTTCTAAATTTAATTAGGATGTATAGTATGAATTACAAAGAAGTAAAAATAGAATGCATATACATATATAAATACAAAGCAAGTGTATATATAAAAGAAATAAACATCCATCATATACAAATAAATAAACTAATATATAAAAATAAGATAAATAAATAATAAACATAAATAGTAAACATAATGCATAACTTGTTCAAGTCTTAATAAAGGAAGACAAAAATTGAAGAAAATAAATAACAATAAATAATTATGAAAAAGGTATTTCTTATAAAAGGAGAATAATTTGAATTTTTTTATTTGGTCGTGTTCAAAGACAATCTTGTCGTTTTTTCTAATATAATTTTTTTTCCATCTTGATTTAAGTTTTGTTGATTTATTTGGTTCATTTTTTTTTCATTGTTTTGCACTTTTCAATTTTTAGATGGCCATAAGGTTAATAAATTTCAAATTCCAGGTGCATAAATAAGTCACAAATGAAAGATACAAATTATGTAAGGTAATATTAACGTAATTTAAATCGTCTATAATTTTTTTTTAAAATAACTAAATAAAAGATTAAAGTAAATATTATCATATGACTTGATTCACAATTATATAAAATTAGGATTAGTTCAAAATGTTGGTTTAGATCATCGAAAACAGGTGCATTCCTCATGAGACTGTTTAAGTACACTGCAAGTGCAGGTGGTCCTGACTGTTATTAAATACAGTTATATAAAAATAAGAGTTGTTCACGTATCATAAAAGAATATGATGGTTTCCTTTGAAATCATAAAACTTTTTGTAAGTCAGACCATTCATTGATTACCCGTGGTTTCAGAAGATCCATATTATACAAATATTATACAATGATTGGATGTACATTCCCACTATGGTCTTCTAATTGAGTAACCTCTTCTCTAAATTGAGTAGCGAATACATGATCCATATTGTCCTATTCCTTGAAAAGTATTGTATATAGATTAAAAAAATCATCTAAACTTGTCACCAGTCAAAAAATAATGAATGTTAAAACCAAAAATCAAATACCTGATATTGGAAACTCATGCACCCAAAGAAGCCCTTTTGGTTGTGTCGTTCTATGTTTGTTTGTGGGACTAACAATTTTTCTTAATTGAAGAATACACCGAGAATAGAAATGGAAAGAATGGAGAGAGGAATGAGGAATAAAGAGAGACGAGTTAAGATGTTAATTGATTATAGAAGGGTAATTGTTATTTAATGAGTAATGTGGTGTAATAAATGCGAGGTTTGTATTTCAAACGATGCATTTGTGTTTACAACTATAGCATTTAATTGAATGCAATTTTTAAGAATGGAGTTTCAAGAGTGGGTGATTAAAGAGTCCTTGGTTTCAAGAGTGAATGGTTTAAAAGCTATATGAGTGAGTGAAGAATTAAATAATGTTATTAAATAAACAAATAAAGCAGTATATTAATATGTCAAACAAAACGGTTTGAGATGTGTTTTGTTCTGAATAAAACTAATATGATGTGGTATTTTAAAGTAACACCATTTCATTGTTGTTTTGAACATTGATATCTGTCACTACTAATTTGTGAGGTGGGTACAGTGAATGATGTTTATGTGTGACAAAAAGGTTCATAAAACCTTAGAGGCTTTCTATCATTTTGTTTTAGATGTAAATTCATATTGTTATGGTTCTTGTTGTACTTAAGCAGAACGCGAGGGTAGTGTTTTTTTATGCTTGTATCAAATTGAATTTTTTCAGAAGATGGATTTAAAAAAAGTATGACGGAAAACATAAAAGAACGAAATAATGTATTTTTAAACAAAATTTAGTCATTTTGTAGTTTTTGTTTGGGTTTTCGATTAGAAAAGAGCTTTACATTTTCGTTTTGTCTCATTTTAACTCCATTAAGAATAGAGGATGCAAAAGCATGACACATGTAGTTGAATGGTATACATGAAATATGAATGAACAAAGTATATTAATAAGAACAAGAATTTATCTGTAGTACATATATTTAAGCTTTTAGGCAGGTTCATAGTTGTATACATATGTTATGTTATGCAAGCTGCATAATTTTACTATGTTGATCTACAAATAAACAAATTATGTAATCACTTACACAGTTAAATCGTTCCATGTATGCTTATGTTATTATTTTTTGGTGTTATTTCCTCTGCTTGTGCATATACATATGTTTCGCAGGGTGAGAAAGCAATGATAGTATGCATTGTTTGTTTCTTTGTTGAAAGCTTATTGCATAACATCTTATGAAGTTTTTTTGTGTGATTGAATTTGAAAGAATATCAGACACACTTGCATTTAGAAAAGGATAAGGGTAAGTATGTAAAACTAAAATTAGTTTCTACAGTACAATTCAGTTTTGTACTCCTTAAAGCTTTGTTGCATTACTGGAACTTTGTCTATACATCAAGGTAATTATGGAGAATGAATTTTTATTACATGTTTTGGAACATTTAAGATGTTAGAAAACTTTCTAGTTTTATACATCAATGCAATTATGCAAGGTAACTAATTTTTGCATATTTTGGAACATATTCTTTGTAGTAGTTATATAATTAGTTTATCATTTTCTTTGTTTGGGCTAGTTTCTTTGTAACATAGTATCATTATATTATTTAAATGGTTTATACTTTTTGATGATGGTATTTATCAATTTAGAATTAAATTTTTTGTGTTATTCAGTTATGGAAAATTAATTCAATTCCAAAATTTAATTGGATATGCTATTAGAAGATTACAAATGAGACATCAAGAAATTGTAAAGATTGATTACTAAAAATTAGAATTACAAATGTACGAACAACATTAAAGTGTAAAGATTTAATAACAATTTGGAAAACCAAAAAGTACATGATTGTAGATAATACATATTTAATACAAATATAGGACAATTAGGATATAAATAAACCATTCAACTACACTTGAAGTATTGTTTAATATTGATGTTTGATTATTGACTGAAAGTTGCATTGTTTCATGCAGGATAATCCTGCATGGAATAAGTTTCAAGTATTGATATGAAATAACAATCTAAAAAATATCAAAGTAATTATTATATAATTTAATGTATAAAGAAAAATATATGACAAAAAAAATAAAAAATAAAAATGCAATTCATGATGAACAATAATGTGTATTTCTAAATCAAAAGATGTATTTTGTGTTAATCATATAAAATTATATCAGCACATAGGTAATAATACAGAAAATGACAAAAATATAATCCATAATAAGTTGTTAAAAGCATAAGGACAAAATAACCAATAGTAAACTAGTAAGAACTTCTACAAAAATGTTAATTGGTGTACTAACAATACAACTTGTTAAAATAATAGGTAAACATTGTTTTTGGTGTTTAGCATATAAATAAATAATACCAAGAAGAATGAAAAATAAATTAAATACAAAGAAGTATATAAACCACAATAACAATTTCAATGTTTGATGTATTAACCGATATAGATTGTTGAGCACATCAAATTATGGCAACACATTAATTTGTAGATAGAGAATGCATGGTGAAAAAAATATCATAATCCACATGAAAAACAAACAATTATGTTTACAATGCAAATAATGAATAATTACTGTGCGGCTACCAATTTCATTGATGACCTTTAGTGAAATAACTTCGAATTTTTCCTACAGATTAAATGAAGAAACTACACAAAATTTTGTTATGAAACAACAATAGAAAAAACATAAACATTAACATGGTTTGAGAAACTTACACGATTGTCAATATGGACTCAAAAATATTGTCCTTGTTTTCATCAAACCTATAGATTGCCCAATGGACTCAAAAAATAATAATCATTACAAATTTACGTCATAAAAATAACCCTAAGGTGTGGATATGGTTGGTCGTTATGTCCCTCAAAGATAAGTTTATCTCCTTTACGAAGTGCGTGTGCATTACAAAATTCCTTCAATCTACTTCCAATTTTGACTGATCTTTTAGAAATATGTCAGATGAGAACTTTGCACTTCACTTCTTTTTTAATCCCATGCAAAAGAACCTTCTTGAATTTTCCTCTGTGAATATAACTCGCAAAGGTAGATGATACAAACCAAAGCAACCAATAGATGACTAAGGACACACGAAACACCTCACAAAATGGTCAGTCATCTTAGTATACAAAACCGTGTCCCACCAAACCTCGAGAAAGCATTAGAGAAGAAGAAGTTATAAACCAAAATATTAGAAGTTCTTTCTTCTGGTCTTTTCCACAAGAGAAAAGTTATGTAAATAAATTGGGGTCACTTTAGGGGTTCAAATAGCAAAGATAGGCTAGAATAAGGTACCATTAGCATAATAGGGGGTGTGGGTAGCATTTTAGCTTGTTCCTAGCCCTTTTGGAAGGCATTTTGACCTAGTTTCTAGAAGGAAAAGCCTAGGACTAAGTCAAACCCTAAGGCTGCCCATTTTTTCCCTTTTCCCATCCTACCCCTTTAGCTTGTTCCCCAAGGCTCCTTCACTTATAAATAGGAGGCCTACCTAGTGTATTTTACAAGTTGAAATTAATAGAAGAAGAGTTACTCTGCACAAATTGTGTGAGGTTGTAGTGAGATTTGAATTCTTCTTAGCATTTAGGTCTTATCTTATTAATATTGAGAGCTCTCAAGTGGTGTCTATCTTCACTTATCTTAGAGGTCAATCACATTCCAAGTGGCGTATTCCACTTCTCAAACCCATCACATAAGCTTTCTCCTTCCTTCATCTATTCTTCCATTGTCATTCCATTTTTACTCTTTGTATCATGTTCTTGTTTGGTTTTCTTGTTTCCATTAGGAAATTCTATTTTGGTTTCTTTTCCTTGTTCTTTAATTCCGCACCTTCTAGCATAATTTTCACCTTATAATTGTTTACATTCTTTACATTCAAGCACCTTTAATTTATTGTCTTTAAATTCAAGTACTTTTAATTCTTGTCTTTAAATTCAAGTACCTTTAATTCTTGTCTTTAAATTCAAGTACCTTTAATTCTTGTCTTTAAATTGTTGCAATTTAATTTTTCAGCCCTTTATTTTCCTTGCAATTTCCATTCAACTATTTTATTTTTCATTGCTTTGTTTCGCTTTTGGATTGTTATTTTTTCTGTCTTATTGTATTCTTGCCTTTTGCTTTGAGTCATATGTTCATTAGTGTTCTAGGAGTCCTTACTTTGATTCTACTTACTTTTCTTTTAATTTTGAAAATTTGAGAAGTAATTAGAAACTTGTTTTAGTAGAAGTAGATTTAAGTTCCAAACAAAAGATTTCAAGTGTTCAATTATATTGAATCCCAAAATTTTTGTGAAAATTGGAGTTATTGGAAATTATGCATGATCAAAACTATGGACATTTCATTTCCATAATTCAAAAACTAGTATAAAAAAGGGAGAAAAGTGGAAATGCAAATTTATGGTATCAATTTTTAAAGAAAAACATTTTCCAAATTTGGATTGAACTTGATTGGCATATTGATTTCAACCATTGTGGAATTTTTATCCTTTTGCTTTAGCAATTTCTAAAGAAAAAGTTTCATTGTTAAAAGTTTAGTAAGTATCTTTGAGTCCTTTTTGTGTGCCTTTTCTTGATTGTCTTTCTTCAAGTTTTGTCATAATCTCTTTCTCAAAATTTGGTTTAGCTTTTCTTGCTTAAGCTTTTTTTGTTTGTCTTTTATTTTATTTTCTTAAGTTTTGTGGTGGTTTCCTTTAAGATCAAGTGTTTAAGGCTTTGACCTTTTTCATTTGAGAGTATCTCAACCGCAAGAAAGACCTTTTGTGAAGTGGAAGAATTTCTTTGAAGTGCTTTGAGTGTTCTCTTCTTGAACTTCACCAAAAGTGACGCCAACGTGAGGAATGTTTAAATTGTTTTCACTAATTGTTTGTTCCTTTGTGCAAAAATTATGGGTCATTTGTCTTTAGAAATCATATCACAAAGCCCACCTTTTGGGAGAACTTGTGGAGGTCAAGAAGCGACTTGTCCACAAAGACGAGAAAATAAGCCAGCTAGCGAAAAGATTGCAAAGACTAGAAGAAGCTCAAGCAAGGCAAAATCAAGAAAGGAGATTGGAGCCGCCAAGAGCACCTAGACCATCCATGCACTATGGGAGTCAAGAACATGATTGGCAAGTGCACACTTTTGCAAAACGACACCATCAACACCACCACCAACCACAACATTCTTTTGATTTTGTAAAGTTATCTAGTTTTAATGGGTCCAATGACCCTACTTTGTATTTAGAATGGGAAGCTAAAGTTGAACATCTATTTAATGTGTATAAGATCATCGAGGACCAAAAGGTTAGGTTAGCTTCCCTAGTTTTTTTAGACTATGCCAACCAATGGTGGCAACAAACTGTAATGGACATTGGGCTAAACAAGAGGCCAACCATGGTCTCTTGGTATGATTTGAAAGCATGTGTGCATGCGTGGTTTGTTCCTCCTCCTTATAGGAAGGAACTCTTGTTGAAGCTCCAACGACTTCATCAAGGACCTAGGACGGTAGATGAATACTTTAAAGACTTAGAAACAACTTTGACTAAAATTAATATGCATGATAATGAAGAGTCAAAGATAGCTAGGTTTGTAAGTGGTTTGAGGAGAAAAATTCAAGATATTGTAGAAATATGAGTACTCTTCTTTAAAGAAAGTGGTTCACCTAGCCATCAAGGTGGAATCACAACTTTTGAAGAAAACAACTTTTCTAAAATACTCATAATGATGGCTTCTACAAATTTTCATGGAAGGATACAAACAAAAATTCTACAAAAACTTCTCCTTCCAATTTTTCAAAAGAAATCACTTCTCACCAAAAAGTTTCTAAACACAGTCCTTCTACATCTACCCCTAAGTCACCCACCAAACCTTCAAGCACAAAATGTTTTAAATGTTTAAATAAAAGAACCACAATGTTACACGAAGTGAATCAATACCAAATTAAAACAAAAGCTAAAAAAGAAAATGAAAAAGAAGAGGAAAGTAAAGTGGGTCTCATCTTGTTATCTCCTACGAAAATCACTACACCTCCTAGGTATAATTCTTCCTTCTCTTTTTCATTTTCGAATAATTCTAAATACTTGACATATTTGTTAAAGAAGTTTAGGGATGACCTTCAAAAACCTCCTAAAGGTTATCCACTTCTAAGAGGATTTTCACAAACAAACCATCTCTTCCCTAAACATTCTCTACAACCGTGCCATGTATCTAAAATTCACCCATGTGAAATCCCCAAACTTCATGAGCATAAGTTTGTTTCACATCCTAAAATTTGAAATATCTTCTCTGGAAACAAACTAACTATGTTATTTGCAGGAGTTCTAATTCGAGGATGAATTCTTTCCAACCTGGGGGGGCATGATACAAACCAAAGCAACCAACAAATGACTAAGGACACATCAAGCACCTCACAAAAAGGTCAATCATCTCAGTATACAAAGTCGGGTCCCACCAAACCTCAAGAAAGCATCAGCGGAAGAAGTTATAAACCACAATATCAGAAGTCTTCCTTCTGGTCTTTTACACAAGAGAAAAGTTATGTAAATAAATTGAGCTCACTTTAGGAGTCCAAATAACAAAGATAGGCTAAAATAAGGTACCATTAGCATAATAGGGGGTGTGTGTAGCATTTTAGCTTATTCCTAGCCCTTTTGGAAGGCATTTTGACCTAGTTTTTAGAAGAACAAGTCTAGTCAAACCCTTGAGCTGCCCATTTTTTCCCTTTTCCCATCCTACCCCTTTAGCTTGTTCTCCAAGGTTCCTTCACCTATAAATAGGAGGCCTACCTAGTGTATTTTACAAGTTGAAATTAATAGAAGAAGAGTTACTTTGCACAAATTGTGTGAGGTTGTACTGAGGTTTGAATTCCTCTTAGCATTTAGGTCTTATCTTGTGAGTATTGAGAGTTCTTAAGTGGCGATTATCTTCACTTACCTTGGAGGCCAATCACACTCCAAGTGGCGTGTTCCACTTCTCAAATCCATCACATGAGTTTTCTCCTTCCTTCATCTATTCTTCCATTGTCATTCCATTTTTACTCTTTTGTATTATGTTCTTGTTTGGTTTTCCTTGTTTCCATTAGACAATTCTATTTTGTTTTCTTTTCCTTGTTCTTTAATTTCGCACCTTCTAACATCATTTTCACCTTATAATTGTCTTTTCCTTTTGCCTTTGTGAAATGAACCTTCCCATCTACTTAACCACTCGGTTAAGTTAATGTCCAGTGGAGATTTTTCTAAGGTCTTCACTCTTAAATTCCTAAAATTTAAATCTAAGTAAAGTCTCACACCATAAAATGAACAATCCTAAAATCAACTCACATCAGTAGTAGACAAATCCAACACATAGCCAATAAGCAAAAATGTTCATGCATGTATTAATTAAAACACAAGTTTTAAGTAAAATATACTAGAGGATCATTGTTGATAGCAGCACGACTCTAAAGGCGATAAAATTTTTTTAACACGAACAATTCACTGGATTTATCCTTGACAACATAACAAAACAAAATGCGATGATCCCCTTCAAAGCCATAAAACTCACGAATTTCGACCCAACCTTCAATGACCATAGTTTAAAATAAATTCATTATACATTACCACGTGGTTGTTACCTCTATGGTCCATCGAGTTCCACAATGCCATGTTTCTTGTACATGTCTCTTACCAATTATTTGGTGAATAGTCCAAGTGCAACATTTTTCTTAAAATCTATTGATAGTAGTAATGTGATCAAGGATGCCAAACAAATGTTTGATCTTTTAGATTTTGTGGTGGAAGAACTTGGGGAGGGCAATATTGTGCAAGTTGTGACCGATGATGCTTCTAAATTTTTGGCAGCAGGAAAAATTTTAGAGGAGAAGATAACAAAATTATTTTGGTCTTCTTGTGCAACTCATTGTCTTGATTTAATTTTTGAAGACATTGGTCAGCACCCAATATTTTATAATACCGTTGCAAATGTCAAAAAGATCACAACTTTCATTTATAGGCACACATGGGTCCTAAACTTATATAGAAAGTATTTCAAAGGAAAAGAATTAGCTCGACCAACAGTCACAAGATTTGCAAGTGTTTCACAAGAATGGACCAAGTGTTTCACAAAAATGGACAACAAGTAACCATGCTAGTAAAATCGAAGGTAAACAAGTGGTGAACATTGCTTTAAGTGTTATAGATTATGAAAATCCATCCAATATTGTTTGAAGTGTGTAACTCCATTTTTGAAAGTATTAAGGCTTGTAGATGGAGACGCAAAATCTGCTATGCCATATATAATATTATATGAAGCTATAGATAGAGCTAAAGAACAGATAACCTCAAAGTTCAAGAATCAAGACTGTCGATACAAAAAGATGTGGAAAATAATTGATACTCGTTGGAATTTCCAATTACTTAGGCCTCTTCATGTTGCTCCTTACTACCTTAATCCTAAGTAAGTAACTATTATTATTACCATGATCATTATTGAAAATAATAATGACTTTTTATTTCAATAATTTTTGTTATTTTTTTTGTATCATATTTCATTATGATAAAAATTTCAATGCGGATAGTGAAGTTTTATATGGTTTATACGAGACCATTTAAAAAAGGATCTAGATAGAAGGATTAGATTTCAACTTCATTAATAACTTGACAAATTCAAAAAAACACAAAGATTGTTTGAAAGAAGCATGACAATAGATACATGGGATAAGAAGCATCATTGTTCCTATCGGTTGACCTAGCGCAAGAGCGTTGCCTCGTCACGTTCTCCCTCACCAGCTTGACACCACGTGTCCTTCAAGTCCACACCACAGATAGCCTCTCTGAGAACCTGAAAAACACAAGGTGGCGCCTTTGCGGCCGGTGGCGCTCCGACGCTCAAGTGAGTGACAAGAACACCCAAAAACTGAGAGAAAAATATACTCTGTAGAACCGTACTAAAGTGCACACAACCCTAGCAATGAGCCGTAATGAAAAACGTACCTCTGCAAATTCTGTTAAATTTACCTTTATAGCTAGGTTTTTTCTCTCTCCAGGCAGTTACGCTTTGGACGCG
>Ga0123341_1001309_pt1 | contig 18332 bp, 16 predicted proteins | sample Turbeapinknodule_FD_89959 | JGI IMG/M metagenome (GOLD analysis project Ga0123341, IMG submission 89959) | Root nodule microbial communities of legume samples collected from Mexico - Turtle bean Mexico pink nodule | ecosystem: Host-associated > Plants > Roots > Nodule | place: Mexico: Nepantla...
AAGTTGTTCAATTAAAAGATGATATCAAAGGAAATTATTAAATGATGTATTCCCTTTATCTAGTGATATGAGATTATAAAATTAATAAAAAAAATATTCACATTTTTTATAACTTCAATATAAATTTTAATAATATTTTTTATTTTAATGCTTATTATAATAACTAATTTTTTAATTAAATTTTGTATTATCATTAAAAAAGTGGACATGTGTTTCCTTTAGAATAGAAATATTAATTAGTTTGAATTATCCTTGAAAAGAATTGTAATAAACCTTTTATCGTCTTAATATTAATAGGTGACATCTAAATCAACCCTCTCATCTCGGGAAGTAGTGCCATTTTTGGGGTTTTTTTTAATCGCTCACAAAAAAAGTAATGGGTCCAGTCCGATTAAAAAGGACCGGCCATGTGACCCGACCCGTTTAACAGTTCGCTATATGAATCGAAGGTCAATTCGTTGCTCTGTGATTCGACCAAACAAAACCCTTACCCTTCGTTGTCTCATTCGTGACTCTTCTTCATCTCCGATCAAGAGCTCTATACTCGGAGATCTTGTTGAAATGGCATGTTCCTCTTATCAATCCATTTCCATCACTCAATTCTTCTCTATGGCTTCACGAAGATGTTCTAACACTTTTTACATTTTTCAATTATTTTGCAGGCCGATTCTCCACCAAGAAGGTAAACTCCGTAATTCTTCTAGATTATGATAATAATGATAATCCTGTATTTCTTATGCACTGTGTCGCATTTGACAATGTCTTGGTGTGTGTCTGTGTTTGTAACCCTAATGCACAATGAAATAAAACATTGAAAAGGATTTCTTAATGAATTTGTTCTTTTCAAAGTTTAGTCTAGGAGATAGGTCCCGAAGTTAGGTTATGGCTATAGCTATTGCTGAAGCATTTAGTTGTGCCGTGCTTGGTGTTTAGGGCTTACCCTAGGTATTTAGCGTTGTTCTAGTAATGACTTAGGACGTCAATTTGGGATTTGGGATTTGATTTCCTTGTCCTTGGCGAGAACCTGGAGATGATAATGGAGATCCACCTAGGTCAAGATTTTCTCGGATTCTTGGCCTCCAAACCCTAGAGGGTTCATGATACATCTTTATAGGGGGGTATTGTGAAGATATTTAACACTTAATTCATCTGTTAACAAGATGATTTTATAAGTTTTTAATTCTAAACTCATGGTTAAATGTGGAATTTAGAGGGCACTCTAAGATTACTGGTTAATGAAACTGTTTGTCCTTTTGTGTAATGATTGAATATTTCAGGAATTCACGGTCCCCTTCCCCATGGAGGGCTCAGTCAAGATCGAGGTCAAGGTCTAGATCTAGGCCTAGGTCCCGGTCTAGATCATTTGAAAAACAAAGGCCACGATCCCGCTCAAGAAGTCGTGGAAGGTTAGTGCCAATAATCTATCATTCATGAGTTATGGCTATTGAGTTGGCCTCCCTTAACAATTATTATATCCATTCTAATGTGTTTAATACTTTTTCCTTTTTGTGCTTGTGCTTTGGTCTAAACCATCTTTTCTACTTCAGATCAAGATCAAGAAGTAATGAAAGGTTAGCCACTTTCTGATTTACTTGTATCTGTTCATAATGCGTCCATCAGAAGATAAATCTTAAATTGTGAAGTACTTCTGAATTAAGTACGATTGTGCTTCTTTGATCTGGTTTAATGTGTCAAAAGCTTATAATATGTTCAATTATGTTCCAGGACGGAGGCTAAAAATTCAGGGACTACACTTTACGTCACTGGCTTATCTTCAAGGGTCACTGAGAGAGACCTGGAGGAGCATTTCTCTAAGGAGGGAAAGGTGAGTGTTGTTTGATTTACACTTTTCACTTAACTGATATAATTTTCCTCCCCACTGAACCCCATATTTGGAATGTGTGTTAATAGTTGTCTTTTTTGTTAGGTTTCTTCTTGTTTTCTTGTGGTGGAGCCTCGTACTCGCATTTCTCGAGGTTTTGCTTTTATTACAATGGATAATGTTGAGGATGCAAACCGCTGCATCAAATATCTCAATCAATCAGTTTTAGAGGGTCGCTATATCACTGTTGAGCGGGTACTGTGTTCTTTGGTTAACTTGTAGTTGCTAAAGTATACTTGTGCTTTTCTTTCTTCTTAACTTGAAGGTTTTGTGGTCATATTCAGAATACATTGCTTCAGCTATTTTGGCAGCAATCAAAGATGATCAGTTCATCCATGTCAACTTTAGTGATACAGCTTGATCAATGGCAAGCTTAAACAGCTCTAATCAAATGCCTCTGATCAACTAAACACATAGCAACTATATTGTCCAACAACTTTACAACATCAGCATTCACTTTCAACTCAACTAATCAACGGACATTATCAACAACTTTCTAATCAGGCTTTTATGGTATCTCACACCTGGCATTAATCATGTGTGTGGATATAAATTTTTTTCCTTATAGGCTAGCCTGTTTACGTTGTAGAAACTTTCTTTTAAAGGACAAACATAAATATAGTGTGCAAGTGTACATTTTACTTAGGCAACAGGGACATCACGAGATTCTTCTTATTTTGCTTCCAGTGGTACTCGGATGATTTATTTATGCACTTCTTTTAGTCAAATAAACTCCAAGGATTGTGAGCCTCTGTATTTTATTTCAGTCACGAAGGAAGCGTGCAAGAACTCCTACACCTGGACACTATCTTGGCCTGAAAAGTACTAGAGACTATGGTAAGTTTGAGAGTGTCTTTTGAATGGCTAATCTATCTAGTCTTCAGTGTTTGCTTGATATAAACTTTTACTGAACTCCACCTGTTTATCTGAAGGATTTCGTGGTGACCGTGGAAGGTATAGAGGTGGTGGATCTGGTCGTGATGATCATGCATATCGTGGAGAGCGTGGAAGATCTCCAAGGCGCTCACCTTATCGAGGTGGTGGTAGAGATTATTCACCGAGGCATTCACCGCCACCCTATGCTGGAAGAACTAGGAGGGATAGGTCCAGGTCACTTCCATACTCTCCGTATGGTAGTCCAGACAGGAGGTATGCTCGTGGATCTAGGTGATGTCTTGAAGATGGAAGGGGAAAAAACTGTTTTATGAATATCAGTTTGTATCCATGTTTCGGGAATAGTTTGCTCTTATTAAAACTTTCTTGCGTACTTTTATTTGTTCGAAACTTAACTAGATTGTATAATTCATAATTTATTGTCCAAATGGATCTACTCGGTAAAACTCCACTTTGTCTGATATTTTTCTGTTCGTTATTCGTACTACCAAACAAAGTCGGAAACTTAGCTAAATTTTGGGTCGGGATTATTGGGTGGCGTGGCCAGGTGCAGGTTTATTATATAAGTAATTTTGGTACGGTTTTGTTCAAATTTCTACGCTTGTGGTATTTTGTTGTTTATGATTTGTCTTTTTCAGTATAGTTTTAAGAGTATTTTACTATAGAGAGAGGTCTTGGAAAAAGATACCCATACTTAATAATTGATAATCGAATTTTAAGTATAATACGTAATTTTTAATTTTGAAAAATTATAAAACGTTGATTCTTACAAGATATGTAGACAAATATATATACACTAAATATGGTGAGTTTGAAAAGTAATGTGACATAAATATATTTTGTTGATTATTTTTTAACTGAAGTTATGGTCGCTCATTAAAAGTATAATTTTTTAAACTTGGCAAATATTATATTATCAATAATCAATAATACAATAAAAGGTTAATAAAATATTAGAAAAATAATTAAGTTAAAGAGATATCAATCAAATTGATATTTTAAAAAAAAAATTAGGATCTTGTTGGGGGGATTTTAAATAATATATGGAAAAAATTGTAAGTTTAAACTTTAGTATGATAATTGTATATTTTTAAAGTTTAAATTAAAATAAAATTTAATAACGAATTTCACTAAACTGGTAAACTATTTGTCTATAATGGTATTAATGTTATTAATATTAAAAGTCCTGACATTAATAAAGCCATTCCCAATGTCATGTTCGTTCGAATTCAGAGAAAAATCTAAATTGTCTGTTTTTTTTTTATTTACTTTGAGTATATACAATTTACTTTGAACATATACAATATTCTCTTACAATGATAATAAACAAAAATTAAATTTAAAACTTTATGCATATTATTTAGACTTTCAATAGGCGGACTCTAGATATCTCATAACGAATTGATATAACTCATAATCTAAATACAACAATATAATAATATCATAAAAGCCTAAATGTTTAATCTTAAATCCCAAATGTTAAGTATGAGTCAAGAGTATCATGGACAAGATAGTAAGTAGTAGTAGGTTGCCAACGTTATTGTGCGTCTTTCTGTGTATAATGATGTTCAAATTAGACCATTAAATTAGTCGATATCAACTTATTATACGATCAATCTCATTATTTTGTCAAATCGTAAAAGTATAAAGAGAAGGACAAAAATAAGGAGAAAAAAAAAGTAAGATTGAAGAAAGAAATAAGAAAATTTTGTTTATCAATTTAAAAATTAAAATAAAATAAATAAAATTACATTTTAAGGTAAATAATATTATCTTCCTAAATATATTAAAAAAATTCTTAAGTGGACACTTTTTGGTCTTATAGTTCTTGAAAGCAATTAATCATTTAATATCATTTTAATCTCTGAAAATAATTTGAAATATCAGTAAATGCTTAAATTTTAAAAATAAACTAAAAGTAAATGATTAAATTAACTAAAACTACTATTTTAAATTCAGAAATAAAAAAGGATAATAAATAATTAAGTTCAAATATTAAGATCACATGAAGTGATAAAGTTAAAGGGAAAAAAAAATTGGTAGGTAAAATGGTTATTTACACAATATGAGAGATGATTGAATCTTATGAGCTAAGGAAGAGACAGGGTTGAGGAGAAGCAAAGCAACAAGCTGGTATGGTAATGGAAGCGAGCATGTTTCATGTTTCTGCGATTGTCCTGAATCCTCAACCTCACAATTTCCTCTTTCCCTTACCCGTTTCCACCTCACGCAACTTCAAACTGTCACAAACTCTCCACTTCCCAAGAAACTTCAATCTCCGCTCTCTCTCGCCATCACTGCACCCAACGCCCCAATACGACGATTCTGAAGAACACGTCATCGGCGACTGCGTCGTATTCGAGGAAGGCGTTTTCGATGACCCTTTTTTCCAAACCTCCGACACTCTCACCGTCGATAAGCCCAAGCCCAAGCCCAAACCCACTTCGAGGAAAAAGGTGGAGGAGAACGTGGGCGAGAATTTGGTTCCGGGTAAATGGCGAGAGGTTCAGGCGGAGATAAACATCACCAAGAGGGATAGGCGCAAGATAGCGCGGGAAATGGAGTTCAACAGCAAGGTTGAAAAGAAGAGAATAGGGTTGATTCCCCTTAGGGATATGAACTTGGATGACTACAAGGCTTATAAAGAGGCCAAACTGGCGCAGATGAAGCTTCTCGATTACTCTTCTACTTCTCCGGTGAAAGAAGGGGTTCCTCCACCTGAACCTGAATTGAATCGTGGTGAAGAAGACCCTGAACCTGAATTGAACGGTGGCGAACGTGTGGAGCCCAGGAATCCTAGATGGGCTGTTTATGGGAGGGGTTTGGAGGATGTCACTGAGTTTTTCAATAGTGAAAACTATGACCCTGCTGCTAAAACCCTTCAAGGTACATAAATGAGTTGTTGGTTTTTTTCTACACTTGTGCTCTATTGGCTACATTTTGGTGGTTTTGTTCTTGTTTGCTCTTGTTTTGCTACTTGCGTTGGATAACTTACTGTTCTTTGGGATATGAACTAATCCAGTGAAAATTAATGCTTTGGTTTAGATATTTTTTCGAATAACACTGTCGGGAGAAGAGTTAAAATTAGCAGGTTCCATGAGTTAAATTTAACTTACCTTCCAAGCTTAATTCATTTTATCCTTCTTTTATCTTCTGATAAGTGTTTATTTTAGAAGTTTACTCAGATAGGGTCGAACTGGTTAATCGTTAGTGCACTGTTGCTGCATCTCATGGTTGTTAATAAGTGACAATGTGGGTTTAGAAATTGCACTGTGATCAAATGAATGATTTCATTCACTATTTGCTGCATTCATCTCGTCGCATGTGTATGGAATTTTTCAACTGTTGGGATCGTTGTTCTAATTCTTTCGTGCCTGCATGAATAGGTAAGCGGAAGTTGTTTACCAAGGAGGAGAAGCTTTTATTGAATAAGAAGGTGCCAGACTTGGCAACGGCTACTTCAGTAAGTTTTATGTTAGGAAGGAAAAAAATGACTGATATTTTACTGTCCTTATATTTTTGTTCATGTTGAAACAAAATTCTCTAGTTCTTCTTAAGTAGAAGTTGTTGTGATTTTTTGTTCAGCTAATGGTGTTGTCAGTCCTGTTGGACTGGATACTCAGGTCATAGAAACATTTTTGCAATTGTTTTTCGTGTGATAAAGGTGAAAGGAGGAAAGATGGTTCTGATTCACTTGTAGCCTTTGGTGAATATTCTCAATTTTTTTAATGGTCAATACTAATATTATTTTCAGGATAAATGGCTTCCCCTGCACACTCTTGCTGCTTGTGGAGAATTTGACCTTTTAGATGCTCTGTTGAAGCATAATGTCGATATTAATGCTGTGGATAAGGTATTGCAGTTCTAACTTTTCATAGGGGAGATTGGAATGCAGGAGTCCTCTATTTATTTTATTGATTTACTTTGTTTCCAGGATGGTTTGACTGCCCTTCAGAGAGCAGTAATTGGGAAAAAGCAGGCCATAACCAATTATCTCCTTAGAAACTCAGCTAACCCCTTTGTACTGGATAAAGTGAGTAAAAAGTACTCATTCAAAAATTGTTACTGTTGTAGTTCCATCTTAATCTAACAGTATATTGTTCTCCTAAGCCTTAGTTGCCTGTTACTGATATGTGTATGCATCTATTTTGTTGTTTATGTTCTGAAAACAGGAGGGAGCCACATTGATGCATTATGCTGTACTAACAGCTTCTTCCCAGTCAATTAAAATACTCTTACTGTATAATGTGGATATAAATCTCCAGGACAACGTATGATTGATTTTTCTCTTGGTTATTTTATCTACCTCTTATATTTTATGCTGAGCTGTTTGAGAACATAATTCATTTTCTCTGTGTTAGTATGGCTGGACACCATTACATCTTGCTGTGCAAGCTCAGAGAACAGATTTAGTGAGGCTTCTGCTGATTAAAGGTGCTGATAAGACATCAAGAAACAAGGTAGTTTTTTTATTGATTTCCTGCTTTATTCTATCAATGTTAAAAAACCTTGGTGTCTTGCATAATTTTAGCTGAATGTAGATGTTTCAAATGGGTCATTGATACGACCATCAGCTTTTGTTGGTATTTAGAAGGTTTGTCTCTGTCATATGTAATTAGGTTATTTGAATGAAAGGTTATTCTGATATCCAATCTTTATTAACAATTTTGAATTTGAGATATTAACACAAGATTTTCCTTCAAGCAAAGAAACCACTCAGATGTCATTAATTTATTTTAGTTCTTGAAGATATTCTTTCAAAAATGATTGAGGAGTTATTTAACTTTGCCTATCCCATAATTGTTGATAAACTTGTATATCCAGCTCAAGGTCTGAATCAGAGAGGATTGTTGTTTTAGACAATCACAAGTAACAAAAAGTTGTGGTATCTCTAAGACATAGATTAACTGTTTAATGGAAAAGTTGGTTTTGGATTGAGCATGATTTGTCAAGTAGGTTGTTGTTGATTAAGCAGGATAAGCCATGATTAATTTTGTTGTTGTTACTGTAATTTCATGCAACTTTGTTTCAGCTAGTGTCTTCAAAAGTTTCACCTGTTACTTCTATTTCTTGTCCTTAATTCTGGCAATTTCTTTTATGTTGATTATTGCAATTTCTCTGGTTGTTTGTGCAGGATGGTTTAACTCCACTTGACCTCTGTCTTTACTCTGGACAAAGTGCCAGAACATATGAGCTAATTAAGTTGTTTAAGCAGCCTCTAAGGCGAGTTAGACATGTATCAAAAAGATAGATGGGGCCTGAAACAACACAACTTTTGAAAGATTTGAACCAACAAAGAAGATTAGCCGTTGACAAGTTTTGCAAGACAATTAGCACTCTTCAGCATGTGGAAATTTTAGGACAAGTACAACATTGTACTATATTCAATAAAATGTATTTAAATGATAGGAAAATAGGAACATTTTCATGAAAAAGAAAAGAAAAATGACATGCCATTTTTTAAAATTTGATTTTCATTCAATATACCAAGCATATCTAATATCTCAGCTTTAAATTTAAATAACTCGTTTTTGCGAAACTTATATTAAAATAATATTTTTATTCATAAACAACTCTTATTATAAATTTTCTTTTATGGAAAATCTAGGCATGGGTGGTTTTTTCTCTGTCAGCTTGTTGCTAGGAAACAAACATTGATTAAGTTTTGCTAAAAAAAATGGATTGAGCAAATTAAAAACTATGCTACCATACCATGGTTATAAAACTTTGGCTAAACTCATTGCATAATTGATTCCTTGTTTGGGTAATTTTTTTATAAACACTTTTAGGAGGAAAAAAATATGAAATTAGTTTTTTTACATATGAAATATTTTTTAACTTATGAATAAATTAATTTCAATTTATGAAAAAAATCTTTTTCCTTATAAATGGTGAGAAAGTTGATTTTTAGAAAGGTTATATAATTTTGAATCTTAAACACGTGGTTAGTTGTTTGATCTATTCTCTGTCTGTATGAAAAATAAGTATTAAGAAATGTAAATTTTTAAATGAATATTTAGTGTTTTGAACTAGTCATTAGCTTTTGATCAAAGGTCTTCGACAAAAACTTGAACCAGAGTTGTGGTTAGTGAAGTAATTGGTTAAGTCATATGAAAAAAAAAGGAATAAAAATGGCTGCTATGTTTTCTTGACGTGATTCAAAATTTGAGGTTGGAACTCAAGAAGTGTATATTCAATGAAATTTGGTACAGAATCATCGACAAATAATTGATTTACGAGTTTTAGAATTTTGTTTAGATCCAAGGTTGTTTTAGCCTAGCATTTGCAGTAGTAGCAACTGAAAATGGAAGCCACCATGTTCAACTTTTCGACCCTTATGTTCAATGCTCAATCTCACAAACTCTTCTCTCACTTCATCACTTTTCCGTTACCCATCTCTCCCCTCCGCTTCCAATCTCTACCATCCCTCCAATTCCCCACCGAACGGAACGCCCACTCCCAAAAAAACCGCAACTGCGTAGTCTTCGATGATGGCATCTTTGAAAACGACACCGTTTTCCCAAACGACAATCGCACCTCTAACAACAAAGCCAAACCCAAAGCGGGTTCAGGGAAGAAAGTAGCGCCCATTAGGCGCGAGAATTTGGTTCCGGAGAAGTGGAGAAAAGCTCAGGCAGAGACCAAAATCACCATTAGCGAGAGGCGCAAGAAGAAGAGAAGAAAGTTTCCTTTCAGGGGAGCCGAGAAAATTAGGCTCAACAGAACGGTGGAGAAGAAGGGAAAGGGAAATGTGAAAGGGTTGAATTCCTACGGGGATGTGAATTGGAACGAGTACAAGGATTCTAAGAAGACCATATTGAAAAGGCTGAATCCTCTGGTTCTCAAAAACCCTTCTAGATTTCCCGTCAATGAGAAGGTTCCAGAACCTGACTTCAATGGTGAGCGTGTAGAGCCTAAGGATCCGAGAGGGGTTGTTCAGGGGAAGGGTTTGGAGGACGTCTTAGAGTTTTTCAACAGCGGGAGTTACAACCCTTGTGCTAACACCACCCATGAAGGTCAACAGTTTAAAATTAATAATTTATGTTAAGATCAAAATCAATTTTCCAGAGAAGCTAAAATCACTTAGTATTGCATGTGTATCGCTTTTTTGAGTGTTGAGATTGTGGTATTGATAATTTAGTGCCTGAATGAATAGGTTGTCGGAATTTGTTTGTTATTACTAAGGAGGAGTTGTTCTTGTTGAACAAGCGAATGCCGGACTTGGCTACTGCTACTTCAGTGAGTTTTCTCTGTCTGACGAACAAATTACAATGACTTGTGCTTTGTCGTCATTATGCTTGTATTATTGCCAAGACAAAATTCTATAGTTCTCCTTCATTGTGATGGCTTACTAGGCTTATTGATCACTTTTTGCACGAATTGATGTTGTTCAGCAATCTCAGTAGTTGTTGATGTTTTGTTGCCGTTTATCTGTCTTGTATGGACTGGTTAATTGTGGCTACAATAATGTTGTTGGATGTTGTATTTTCTTTTTGTCAGAACCATGCTAAAGGTGTAGAGATGGAAAGGGTTCTGATTCTTCCTAGGAGAGAGTTTGGTGAACAATTTATTTATTTATTTGGCTAATACTGACATTATTTCCAGGGTAAATGGCTTCCACTGCACACATTTGCTTCATGTGGAGAATTTTACCCTTTAGATTCTTTGTTGAAGCATAATGTTGATATCAATGCAGTCGATAAGGTATATAAATTCCAACTTTTCATATGGGAGAATAAAAATTATGAAGTTGTTGATTTAAATTATAGTGATTTTCGTTTCCAGGATGGTTTGACTGTTCTTCACAAGGCCATTGGTAAAAAGCAGGCCATAACCAATTATCTTCTGAGAAACTCAGCTAATCCTTTTGTACGGGATAAAGTGAGTAAAAAATTACTTAATTGTTTTCGTTGCAAATGTGAGCCTTTGCTTCCTAAGTTTTTTTTATTTTGTGTTTTTCCTTCCACCGTTGAGAGAAATTGTCACTCTTATTGTCCCATCTTAATCTAACAGCATAGTAATTAGTTGCTTGGTTATAATTTTATGCATCTACCTTGTTGTTTATGTATGGGAACAGGACGGGGCCACCTTGATGCACTATGCTGTACAAACAGGTTCTACCGAGACAATTGAATTACTCTTATTTTATAATGTGGATATAAATCTTCAGGACAAGGTATGGTCAATTGTTCTACTGGTTAGCATATCTAGATTGAAATCATTTTCAGTTCCTTCTGAGAACTTAATTTGTTTACTCTCTTTCAGGATGGCTGGACACCATTACATCTTGCGGTTCAAACTCAGAAACCCAATGTAGTGAGGCTTCTGCTGCTTAAAGGTGCCGATAAGACATTAAGGAACAAGGTATTGTCTGTTGATTTCCTGCGTTAATATAAATGTTGAAGGACCTTGATGTTGTGCATAATGTTACCTGAATATGTTATTACTGGATAATCCATAAAAAGTATCTGTCATTGCTATTTAGATTGTTTCTCTCTGTCATACCAACCAGTTAGGTCATCTGAAGGAAAGGCCATTTTAGTATCCAAACCCCGACTCACAATTTAGAAATTGAGACGATTTTAGATTTTCCTGTAAACCAGGGAAGCATTTCCAAAGTCATTAAAAAAATTTAGTTGTTGAAGAAAAAAATTCATAATTTATTGTTGAATTGTTAAACTTTGCCAATCTAATGTTTTTTTGCCAAACTTTACATAGTTGTTTCAAAGCCTGGGTCAAGGACACAGTTTTGTGAAATCTTTATGACATGATGGAATTTAGTTTTATTGAAAATTTGGTTTTTGTTTGAGCATGATCTGTTAAATAGCTGACCTCAGATAAGGTATGGATGGTTTTGTTGCTGCTGTAATTGAGGAATTTCTTATTTTTGCTGAGCTTGGTTGAGGAAAGAGAAAAGTGTGGAAATGAAAATAATTGAAAGGAAATAGAGTGGGAAAAAAGGATGTTTGGTTGAATCAAAATAAAGCGGAAAAAGAGAACAAATAGAGGGAAATTGTAAAGGCATATGTATTTGGTTTGAAAGATAAAAAAAGTGAAGTGATAGTTTTTGTCAATTACATATTACTACCTCTTGGTTTCTTCTTTTGATAATATTTTCCCATTTTTTCGCGATGCAATTGATTATGGTTGGGCATATAGTCAAATGCGCAAATATAGAAAGTCCAGGATGAATGATTTAATTGATTAGACATTTATAATTGATACAATGGGCAGCTATGACCTTCAACAAATCCAAGATGCACGAAATAATCAATTGAAATGTTCTATAAACGATTAATTTGACCTTACATGAAAACTTAGTCAATTCCTTACACAATACACCATTTGAATTAATGACAAATCATTTATAGTGCAGAACAACATATAGCAATAACACTACTAGTAATTTAAAATATACATTAGTGGTGTAATAAGTTTAATATGAAGTCACAGTCTTCCGAAATTTCCTACTACAAGCCTAACCAGAGTCTTCCAAAATATGCATGACACTTCAAATCTATCAAAAGTCTTTCAAAATATACATTACATTTTAAATATACATCCAAAACAATCTTCGTATTTAAGATTGGTTGTTGCATAAAAACTTGTAACATGCATTAGTTGTTTATCTTGCAAATTCATTTTAACCAACATTTCCCACACATCTAACTGTGATACTGGTATTGTGGAACTATTCCTCAAGATTGTAACTTGTTCATGCATCAATTCATTGCATTTTCCAATAGCTACAACTTGATGCAGTGCAACCTGTGACATAATTTCGGTCAACACATTCCCACTAACAATTGCCTCAACCACTCTATCTAACCCAGTTGTTAGTTTATCAAATTCTGTATCAATTACAACAACCATTGGAGTTTTGCTCTTTGTGCAATGGAAAGTGGAAGTTCCAGCTAAGGGATTGGATTGAGTCATATATGTAATTGACCAAAAACTATCACTTTCTTTTCGTTCAAACTAAACACATAGACCTTTACAAATCCCCTTCATTTCCTCTCTTTTCCACTTCAACCAACAACACTTTTCTCCACTCTATTCCCTTTCAATTCTTTTATTTTCCTTTCCACACCTTTCTCTTCCCTCAACCAAATGCAGCATTATACATCTTCCATGTATCGAATTTCATGTAACTAATTTTACATCTTCCATGTATCGAATTTCATCTTCAAATATATTATATATCAGATGTTACTCATTAAATGAGAGAGAGAAACTTGGGAATAGTGATTGAGTGTTCAATTTCTTTGTTTGCCTGGTTAATGCTGGTTTCTTCTTTAATATTGGTTCTCAAATTGCAAGTTCTCTGTTGTTTATTTCAGGATGGTTTAACTCCACTTGACCTTTGTCTTTACTCGGGTCAAAGTTTCCAAACATATGTGTTAATTATGTTGTTTAAACAACCTCAAGAGTATCTTTGACATGTGTGACAAATGGTGTGTCTCTACCCATTTTGTCCTTGGTTAAACCTATTCGTCTTTTCATGCTGATCAAGTAAGTAAGAAGGATTTTAGTCACTGGTGTCTCCATTATTACTTCCTATCATTGATTCTTGCATGTTGGAACTGAATGGGTAAATCGCTAGAGATTAAGACTTCCAATCGAAGTGACGTGACTTAACCAAAAGCAGTAAGTATTTCGTTGTCATTCCCAGTGTGCTGTTATGGATTTTTTTTTATGTTTTTGGTTGGTGCTTTGAATCGTTTTTGTGATACACTGGGTGGATTTAATTGTAGGTAAATTGTTGTTGAATTCCATGCGGGGGAGTTCGGCAGCTACTTTTGGAAACCATAACTGCAGTGTAAATCGATCAAATATGAATTTAATTGGTACTTGGTATTGTAGTTTGCCCCATGTACTTTGTGTCACTGTGTATTATAAGGAAATGAAAGTAGAAGAAAGAAAATATATTATTCATACTGTGTATTGAGGTTTGTGATTATTCAATAGCAAAAATAGGTAAGGATAATCAATTCCAAGGAGTAGGTCATGGATGGAAGTTTCATCATCATATTCTGATTTCTTCTGGATCATGACTAAATATCACAGAAACTCGAACCTCTGCCATTGCATAATTTTTTTATGAATTAATTTAAAATACACTAACACTTTCGTTCGAGAATTTCATCAATTTATTATGAATGATGGTTTTTTTTTTCTTCAGAAGTCATTTTAAGAATATTGGGTGGGAATCATGGTGTTTCATCTATAAGAATATTTTCTTGAAGTGTGTGAAATGTTATTTTATAATCTGAATTCCAGCTTATGATGACACCTCTGGCATGGAGAGATAGCATCTATTCTTGTTCAAGTATCAATATTTTGCCAAAAAGCTTGCCTAGTTTGGCGTAGAGAATAACTTGGCAAATTAAATATATACCAAATTAAACACCGCAGCATATTCTTGACATAAAAAATAAATTGGCACTAAATTAAAATTTTATTTAACATAAATACTTTGATTCTTTTTTTGTCTGAGAATAAGTACTAGTATATATATTATATTATGCATTGAGATAAATACAAGTGGTAGTGCTATATTTATATATAATATTGCTATATTTATATATAACATTTGTTATTCAAGATATGATAACTACAAAAAATAATTTTATTCACGAATTCTTATTTAATTTAATTGGAAAAAACAAAAGATATTTCTTTCTCCAAACTGTTTGCTTAACAGTGAAATGAAGCAGAGAACATAACTGGGTCAAAATATCTTAGTTGTCCAAACAAAAGGACACTTGTCAGAATGAGATCCACTTTGGTAACAGCTAAATTTGAAAACATAAAGATAACAAAGAAAAAAAGATAGAAACATAGACATTGATGTTACAAAGAGAGAGAATATTTTAAGAAAAAATATTTTATCTAACCTCTTATCTACATAGATCAATGATATTTAATTAATTGGCAGTTTAAACCCATTTTTTGTTTTTTAGTTGGTGCATGAGTGTGATAAAAGCAAAGAATAGTTAGCAATGGCAGGAGAAGAATATGATCCACAACAAAGGGAATAAAATGGGGTTTAATTTAATTAAATGTAATTAAATAAAGATAAGCACATAATTAAGTATTACAATAATAACATCAACTCCACTGTCTCCGAAAACCTGTTCCCTCTCATAATCGCATCTCACCCTCTTCGCTCTATCTTTTCTCTTCCCAGCATCTACGTCGTCGTTTCGATACAAAATGCTGGGTTCAAGATTCTGCGTCCGCACCGTATCAGGCGTGGGCTCCGCCGCCGCTGATCACACGAATGCCGCCGTAACCACCGCCCGCTCCGCTCCGAACTCTGTCGCCGTGGATTTCTCGCCGCTTCACATCCCTTCGCTCCGGTCTCGCCGCTTACGCTGCCGCAGATCCATCCTCATTTCCTGCAATTCCTCTCACCGCAGATCCAGCTCCGACGATTCTCTCAGCAACGATTATCTCGAAGCCTCTCTCCTTCTCTCAGGTTACTCACTCTCAAGCGTCGATCGCGATTGTACAAATAAACACAATGCTTTTTCGTGTTTTTCACTTTTTCTGCTTTCTCAAAAACCAAAAGGTTGATTGCGAATTGTAATGGATTAATTGTATTACAGTAGTGTGTTTTAGTAACTCTTGTTGTTTTCATCGTTTAGGTCTATCCATGTGTATGAATGAATGCCTGAAATTTTAATTACTTAAACTAGCGCAGAAACGTTCTCGCACTATCATATGTGGAAGAAAAGATTCCAAGCGGAGTTTCAATGGAAATCGTCTACACCGTCAATTCCCTTGTCCAGAACGGATAGTAGCTTATTGAGACATGGCTTTCTACAGCGTTTCCAGAACCCTACGATTTTTCTCAGGATTTCTTGTGATGGAGACTATATACTGCCCATTGTTGTAGGTAGGTGTCACATATGTAGACGTGCTTTTTAGTTTGTTTAATTTTTCCTGAATATTTTGGAAAACTCAAGTTTTATTAACTTTGTACCTTTGTTGGTTCAGGACAGATTGCTATCGAGAAACTTATGGATGCGGAATTTCAACGAGAAAGTGAGGTAATTTTTCAAACTGGTCCCTGTGGTTGTTCAAGTTGTGTACTTTTTTTGTTATTGTGATTATTGATGCTTAGCATGTGGTGATATTACAGGATTGTCCTGATCAGTTCCAGTTTGTGAAAAACCTAGTTGGAAGACTAGACCATGAAGTATGAAGCTGAGCATTTCCCACTTTACATTGACGCCTGTGGATATGTTATCAATTACTGCTTTTTTTCTTTTCTTTTAATTTTTTTGGTCCTGATGCTTGCATTATAGGTTTATTAAAATTGCAGCAACGAGTAGTATTCCTCATCATTCTTTTAGCTTCCTGTTTTTACCTTGCATTCATTAGATTCCGCCTATATGTAGGAGATTTGCCTTGGACCTTTCCGTTCTTATGCATTCTTCTTGCAAATTATATGTATCTCTATGTGCCTAAAAATGGCCTTGATCTTGAACTCATTTTGCAAATTAAACATCCATTTCAATTCAATTCAATTTTCAATTACACGTTTGGTATCAAATGAATAATTCAATTCAATTTACACTTTCAGGTGATAATGGTGAGAATTACAGAGAGAGTGGTCAGCACTTACTTTGCTAGATTGTACCTTAGTCAGGTTTTGAAAACTTTTCAATTCATAAATGATAAAAAAACACCTTTATCTTCTCTTTCATTATAAAACTTTTTAATTCCTTCAGCCAGCGAAAAGTGATCTAGTCAGTGTGGATGCACGTCCCTCAGATGCTATTAACCTTGCAAATAGATGCAAGGTATGAATGCTATGTTCACCTTGCCAATATTTCTTATAAAAATATATTGAGCAAGAATCAACAAAAACTATAGCTCATCTATTCTAATGCAGAACTCCTAGCAAAATGCATTTTGTGCATTGATGTTAGAAAATCCACTTGTATGATTTTAAAGTTGATTTGTGCAGGCTCCAATATATGTAAGTAAACAAATTGTTTTCACAGATGCTATCCGAATTGGTTATGGAATGGGAAGAGTGCGTAATAAAAAGGCTATATATGATGTATTGCTTGACAGGTATTACATAGTTCCTTTGTTTATGCCAAATTTGCAGCTATAAATTCTGTGTAGGAGTTACTGCACTGCAAGACCAAACTCCTTTGCATTTTGTTTGTCATCTGAGTCTAAACTTTATATGTTTTCTACAGCCCTGTAGATGGTCCAGATTTGGTAGCTCAAGAACTAAGTATGATGCATAATATGCATATAGCTATCGAACAAGAAAGATTTAAAGATGCAGGTGAAATATCTTTTGCATATGATTGTATGTGTGTGTTTTGATTGTGTAATGGAATTCCTAAAGCACTATAGTGGCGCTTTTGCAGCTACATGGAGAGACAAACTTGCAAATCTTCGTAAATCAGCCCATGAACACTAATTAGCTTGTTAGGTAGCTATATCCGGAATTGATTTCGTATATTTAAACATTTGGAATTTGATGTTTTAAAAATAGAAGGGAATCATGCTTCTTTTGTAGTTTGACTGTCTAATGGTATGTTGAAAATTTTCATGTGATGACAGGGTGAGTTCTGAAGAAGAATGTGGGGAATTTATGAGTATGTTACCTGTTAATTTTTGGACAGGTATATATTGGGGTATTTCCAGAAATGAAGGAAAGTAGCAAAATCAAGTGTTGTACAGCTGTGAAATCAAGTGTTTTCTACCCTACTTTATGTATATATCAAATTATTGAAATGTTAAGACCTTATAGAAGGTCGACTTGCTTCTGCCAATACTCAGAAATTGACAACGATGTTCTTGTATGTATTCACTATTCAATCCTGGACATGGGTCATGGCTATCAATGAGAATTGACTCTGTTTGCCTTAAATTTACAATTCATTTTCATACTTTCCAAAAAAACACAAGCTAATGTAATCGGGAACTAATTAATTGAGGTACCGTATAAATCACAAATATGTTTCAACAGCTCAAAATTAGTTGTATTCCTCTCTAAATTGAGGTTTTTTCAATCATGTAGGAACGAACTTGAATAGATTAATCTATAACTAAACAGTATAAGTTTTGAATAGATTAATCTATAACTAAACAGTTCAAGCTTGTGCATGATAAAAGAAATTCTTCAATAGAATGGATTTGATAACTGGGGGGTGTATTGAACCTTTGTTTGCTCTCCAATGAAGGAATATAGCATGTTTTTAAGTTGTTGGTACACAGTATTGGTACTGATAATGATTTATGGTAGTGTCTTTAACTTTTTATGATGATAGGACAATTTAAGTTATATTTAAAGGGCAATTCAACTTATGCAAATTTCAAAAATAATCTTCACGGAATTGAAAATCTAAAATTAAAAAATACATTTGGAAAAGAAAATTTAGAATAAAGTTTTTGTATTTTGAAAATGAAATTCTGAAAAACATTCTCAAAAAAGAGATTTTAGAATTTGAAAAATTTAGAATACTTATTTCAGCAAGTGAAGATTTGGCCTACTTGTATCGACTCATTGGAGGAATGTTTAGAC
>Ga0123341_1001312_pt1 | contig 18313 bp, 19 predicted proteins | sample Turbeapinknodule_FD_89959 | JGI IMG/M metagenome (GOLD analysis project Ga0123341, IMG submission 89959) | Root nodule microbial communities of legume samples collected from Mexico - Turtle bean Mexico pink nodule | ecosystem: Host-associated > Plants > Roots > Nodule | place: Mexico: Nepantla...
AAATAATTATTTGATTTATTTTAGAAATTATTTGATAATAAATTAGTTGTTATATGTTAATGGATTATTTAACAAAGTATTTTTAAACATATGAAAAAGACTCAACATAAAGGGACTCTAAGTAAAGTTGTCATATTGTTAAAAAAATAATTGTTAATTTAGGATAAACAAAAATATATCATTAAAAGATTTGTAAATGAACTACATCATCGCCATTAAATGTTGCTTGTAAAGATGATTTGTAACGAATTGTATACTAAATGTATTGTCATGTAAAATGGAAATGTATTGTCATGTAAAATGAACATTTCTTTTAAACTTACGTGAATTAGTTGATTATGTCAATTATTTTATATTAATATCTTCACTTTTTATAATTTTTATAATATTGTGGTGAATATCTATATAAGTTCTTCCTCTCATGTCGCTTTGTAAAACTTATCTAGATTTAATAGGTTGGTTGAAATATTTTATTAAAATCTAAAGTGTTTGCATGACCTAATCAAGATAAAATTCTATATTGCAAAACAATCACCAAACTTATTGGAGAAAGATCAATAATAGTTAAGTGATTAACTTCATCATTCTAATAATAGTCTACAAAAATTATTAAGACATGTGATTAACATCAATAACTAAAAGATAATAAGTACATTGGTGATTTCATAAACAACTTATTTCAACTGCAGGTAATTAAATGTATTAAATATTTGAGACTATAGTCTAATTGTGTTTTTCCTTTTCTCATAAACAAAAATTATACTATACTAAACACAAAAGCTATGAAATTTAATGTAACATGGAACTTTATAATGTAAGTGGACAAAATAAATAAATAACATTTCTACAAGTGGAAAATAAAGACTTTGATGCAATATTTTTAGCACTTAATACCTTAATAATCGAATAAATACATGTAATGTGATTTTAAGCTCAACACAACAAAAGTAGCATGAAACCTTCAATGTTGTTTTGGTTGAAGTCAATCTCATAATCTAGAGCATGATGCAAACATGCCAAAGTAGTTGAGTTCCTATAATTTGACGTGTAATTGAAGTTAATCAATAATAATAGATACATCATATGAATTCTACTAGCTTATGTATATAATATCAATAAAGATCCAATAAAAGTTAAAATGTGTGTTTCTGCATATTGTGTTATAACAACATCGTTTGCATCATATGATAGTTGGTGAAAAGAATTGTTTAATCAACATAGTTTGATTGAATCATTTTGTCACCATTGTATGTGACACTAACAATTGTTCACATAGGGAGACCAAATCATCACTACTCACATTAGTGACAAGTTTTTCATCAATTAAAAGACCAAGTTGCAATATCACATATTCTAATGAGACGACAGATTCTCCTAGTGGAATATGAAAGTGTGAATTTTTGTCCTCCACCTCTTCACTAATGTTGTAACCAAGTGGTGGTTGATGTCGATATTTGTAAAGTCAACAAATGTCCAAATCTAGCATGTTAAGTAAAAAATTTCACTCGTTAGTCAAGTTGATCATGATGCTTGAAACCCAAATTGCATAGAGGGTGCAAAAGTCTTTTTTTCCTTTTCATATAACCTTAATGACATATTTTTTTTGTTGGAGACGTAAAAGGGACATGATGGAAATCCTCTAAGATAGAATTAATTCCAAGCAGTGGAATGAATGGAGGGATGCAGAAGCGTTGCAAAGACGGTTGGAAATATGCCTATAAGACTATTGCAGTTTCTGAAAGTAAGACTCACATTGCATATAATTTTGTTGATGATGTTGAAGTGAAGAATGATTTTCATATAAAAGTTGATTTAAAATAGAAGTTAAATCCATATTAATTTCAAAATCAAAATTAAGAGGAAAAGTTGAAAAACAATGAGATGTTTCATTAATAGATGTCTATTTTGAAATATGTTTTTTTATAATAATGAGATCATTGAGAAATATGAAAAATTATGCAATTAGAACAGAAAAAAATAGAGTTAGATATGCAGAAAACATAAAAATAAAAGTTATACAAATACAAAAAAATTATGCAGATATTGATAACCAAATTCAAATTGGATTCTCCAACAACGACACCAAATTTGATAGTTGTCATTTTGTTGTCAAACTAAAATAACATTGAGTGTAGATGTGTAATGCAGTGCTAGACCATCTAACAACAAATAAATAGTAGTCTAATTATGGTCAAATAATCACAAGTTGTTTATCAATTAATCTAATAGTAAATCTAGTTAAAACAATATTCAAAACTTATCTGCAATAAAAAAAAGTCAGAAATAACAATGAAAATAAAAGGGAGTTGAGATTGTTGTGCATAAAAGTAAAGTAGACAACTGAAAAATAGTAAAAGAAAGTAGATTGACTCTCAAGTTTATTCAACAATGAATTCATCATTGATTTTCTTAAAATTTTCACTATTTCAATTTTTACACAATGTGATCAAACAAGCATCAATCAAATTCAACAAAATCTTATCGGTAAAACAAACATCTCCTCACTAGTTCCAAGCTTCTACTAGTGATATGTTTATCTTCTACGTCTTGAATTAAGTAAACAAGAGATTGATTAAGACTAAGTGAATTAACTAAGAACTCCAATTAAGGAGAATAACTTAATTCTCAACAAGCATTCAAAAATAATTCTTTTGACATTTGTGCTATTGTTAAGACAACATTTAAAATAACAAAATCATAATTGAAACCAAAACAAAGTGGATGATATGAGTAGACCATCAATATCTTGAAGATATTTTTTTCTTACTAAGAAAATGAATAACAATATGTTATGCGTAATGTACAAATGGATAATTGAGAAAATTCAGAATTTGATATTCTAAAAATAGTCACTCCTCAGCTTGAAAATCAATCTATCATACATGTTTAAATAAAATTATTGATGGTGTAATTGTGAAAAGTTTAGGTACTTAGACTATCTTCTCCTTATTATTATCATTGTTTGTTCATATTGTTATCATTATTTGTTACTATTATTATTTATAGCAAATGATATTTGTTGACCCAATCCATAATTTGCATAGTATTTATTAGTTTTATGAAGTAAAATTTCATATCAGCCAATTTTAAAGAAGACAAAAAAATATTTTTACTATCAGTATAAATACAAATAATTGTCTATATAGACAATAAAACATCAACTGTTGTAATATTTTGTACTCGCTCTATTTAAATTGGATTACTTAATTTAATACTCGTATTTCTTTTATTTACATCTCTATCGTGACAAAACAAATATCATATAGAATTTGGTATTCTTTTAATAGACATGCAAGAAAATTAAAAATTAAATTCATTTGAACGCAAAACTCTTCTTTCTCCCTCGCAACTTCACACTATCAGTATCCTAATTAAAGTCGTCTTCACTAACAAATTCACAATTTCAAATGAAAGCCATGCAACCAAAAGTATTATAATTAAAGTCTTCTTCACTAACCATGACTTCTATAATTCACAATTTCAAATGAAAGCCATGCAATCCTACCATCATTTTTTGACCAAACTTGAAATCTACCCACCACAGTAAATTTTAAAACATTTACTCATTTCAGTAATTTGGAGATGAAATTACACCGAAATCGTTAAAAAGCCCGTAAGAATTTATACTGAAACTTACCAAGAACCCACATCAATGATTAAAATCAATAAATCATCCGCCGTATCGGATGCACCAAAAATTAAAGTATCATTATTAGCTGGATGAACTGAATCGTCTCCGGTGACTGAAAATAATGGTTTTTTTCAGTTGAATATTTAGTTCAAACGAACAAAGCATTTCTACAATAGTCGCGACAGAACTCTTCTCTCCCCGTTTTTCTCATTTCATAAATTAACAAATAGCCCCAGAGAAAAACCCAACAAAGTATACTTTTTTTCAAGATCTTAGAGTTCGAATTACAACTTACTCTTCATCTGGACATTACACTCATAATAGCAAACTAAATAAATCTAATATGAAATTGGCGCCCCAAGAAAGAAATTTCCTTTAAAGAAAATTGTCACTATATCCTCAGCCATTAAAAAAATGCAATAGAACTCCAGCAGCTGAAATGGGGAACTACCTGAGGTGCCACTCAGAAGGAGCTACGCCTGGGGGGTCTGTCCTCAGCAACATTCACCCTAATTGTTCTTCCGTCCAAAGTCTGAAATAACAAAACCACCATATCAATCATCCAAAAACAAACTATAAAAGTAGTCACTTTGATATCTTGTTTCAACCTGCCCTCAGACCACACACACTAGATGCAATTTCAAAAGCAGTACGTTTCAAGCTATTTTCCTTATGAACATAACACATAACAATCCTGTACCTTTCAGCTTTCAGAATATTTAATTATCAATGAATGTAACCATTGATAATTTAACAAGAAACTTAAGTAATACCTGACCATCAAGAGCAGCAACAGCATCATTCATTTCTGTTTCAGTCGACATTGTGACAAAGCCAAAGCCACGAGAACGACCACTGTCCCTGTCATAGACTACCCTAGCACTCACAACCTTACCATGCTCACTGAAAACTTGCTCCAACCTTGTGCTATCAATATCCCATGGCAAATTACCAACATAGATAGAAGCGGCAGGCTCAAAGTTACGACGAGGTGGGCGTTCAGGTTGAGCTCCTCTCGGAGAAGCCTTATTAACAGTCAACTGTCTTCCATCATAATCCTGTCACAGATAATATGAATAAGATCCAAAGAACAACACAATAAAATAATTTAGAAATAATATCAATGGCAATATACACATTCTTTTGCATGTGAATGACATGTTAGATACATTTGACTTGTACAACTTTAAAAAACTTCTTCGCGAAAAGCAACAAAATTTTCATAGCAACAAGAGATGTGACGTGAGCAAACTTATAAATGTTCTGTAGCATTTGATTCAGTCAGCCTTCGAGTCATTGGCTAACAAACAAAAACATTACAAATAGTTGAATGGAAGTCCGAACTTCAAGATGTGTAACTATATATTTAGAAGGACTTAAAATGACACAGGCACAAGCCACCTCATCTTTATGACACAAGTTATGCAGGCAACTCTACTCACATATTAATTAAAGTGACCTTCCTTATAAAAAAAGCACACAAAAGAAGTCTTGTTGCAGGTTCATAGATGCAAAGAGGAAACAAAGAGACTTCAGAATGGTCATAATCATATCGTTGCTGTTTACCAGTATGGGTGGATGGAATGCCACAACAATCAGACAGGTACTATAATGCATATGGGTTTAATTCAAATAATCCACACAGCCTCTTCAATAGGAAACACCAGCCATTCTTTTTTTCTCCATTATTCCCAGACATTCATACCATTGCAACACATCAATCACAAAAACAACAGAGTCCACCACACAAAACAAGGATTCAATACACAGCAAGCTCCTATTCTCACTATTTAACATCAGAATAAAAAACAAGTGATATGAACTTACATAGCCACTGAATTTCTCCACAGCTTTCTCAGCTTCTTCAACAGTACTCATCGTCACAAACCCAAATCCGCGACTCCGGTCAGTTTCCCTGTTATAAATCACCTAAAATCACAAATAAAGGACAACCACACGCGTTCATGTCACTCTTAAACCCTAAATAACATTAACAAAAACCGAGATTGAGATTTGAGAAGAAAACGAGGTTCTCTCTTTCTAACCTCGGCGATTTCAACGACTCCGGCTTTGTCGAATAGCATGGCCAGTTTCTCACTATCAACGTCGTAAGGCAAGTTGCCGACGAAGATTTTGGCCTCTTCTGGCGGTTCGACGAAACCCTCATCTTCTTCGCCGTTGGGCTCCCAGTCGAGGAGACCAGGCTCTTCTTGTTTTTCATCTTGGGCCTGGACGGTGTCGGCGTTGCCTTCTTGCTGGGCCCAATCGGAAGTTTGGGCGACGTGGGTGAGGACGGGGGAGCGGTGGGTTCGTGCAGCGAGGGAAAGAGAGAGCGAGGGTGAGGAGTTGAGGCATGAGAATTGGAGTGTGAGGGGTTTGGAGGGAGGTGAGAAGACGTGGGATTTGGTTATGTTGTGGAAGAGAGAGGAGGGAGAAGAGAGGAGGCAGGAATCGGCCATGGTGAGGGACTTGAAGGCAGTGGCAGTGATAGACATGTAAGAAACTATGCACCAAGGAGAGAAGAGTGTATCAGGATAAGAAAACCAGGGAAGCCTTCTGATATCTAAAATATCATACACAACCCCAAAACTAATTAATATCACAAATCTGGGCTTTTCACACGGGCTTCCTGTCCATACTTATTTGCTTGCACTGCTTCTTTTTGCACCTCCATATGTTCTTGTGCTATCATTATAATAATTGTGAAAATACGATTTTGTGCTTCAATAAAAATAAATAAAACCCTAAAATTCTAAATAGCTTTTTACCTTCTTTCTATTTTGCTTATCCCAGCACCCCAAGATATCCCAACACCCCAAGACACCCTAATACCTATTTAACCTTGTTGAAGATTTTTTAGGTGATTTTTTACTTATTTTGAGAGGATTTCACAGTTTTTTTTTTTGTTTTGTGATGAAAAAATTTATTTTTTTAATTATATTTTACTTTTCTTGTCCATTGATTTATCAAGATACTTTTCGCCATTTAATTTTTTTTATTTTATAAATATTATATATTATGTATGTTGGAAGCTATTTTGTAATTCGAAATTGTTCATTAAATTTGGACAATGGAAGTAATTTTTTTAAAAAAATATACTCTGAATTATATAAATCAGAAGTTATTTTTGGATATGATATTAGCTTCCAGTTCATGTAATTCAGAATATATTTAAAAAAAATACTTTTGAATTTGGTATTAATTTTCAGTATATGTAATCCATAATATATTTTCATGTAATTCTAAATATACCTTTGCCTTATGGATTGCCTAATCCGAAATATTTTTTTGAATCCGATTATAAGTTTTGGATTGTCCAATCTGGAAGCTATCCCACCCTTTCGATTAATTTTGGATTGTGTAATCCAGAGATTCAACGGATTACACAATCTGGAATACACACAAATCCACACCTTCTTTAAATATTTAACTTATTTACAAAAGGGTATTTCTAGCATTATATAAGTTAAGGGAATTCCACAAGAACATATGAAGTTGTAGGAAGAAGCAACCTCTTCGTAGAAGAAGGAAAATGGTAATTTTACCCTTTCATCATTTTTCTTCATTTTTTCTATTGAGCAACCCCCACCTCTAATGCTACCACCACAACAGCCTCCACCGCCACAACAACTCTCACCTCTAGTGCCACTTTCGCAGAACCTCCTCACTTTGTCGTCTAAGCACACACAATTGTATTTCATATTGCACAATTTGGAATACAAAAAAACATAGTATTCCAGATTGCACAATCCAAAGTACACCTTTTTTTGTATTCTGGAGTTTTGTGCGTAGATGGCGAAGGTAAGAGTTGAGTGGTGGTGCCTTAAGGTGGGAGATGGTGTGGTGGTGGCGTTGAAGTTAGGGGTTTTTGTTGCTGAGAAGGGGAAAATGAGTGCTCAATGGAGAAGATGAAGAGGAAGATAAACTTGTCATTTTTCTTCTTCTATGGACATGCATAAAGAGAGTATGAAGATACAAGAAGAATTTGTGTAGAGAAAAAAAATCAATCATTGATTTTTTAAGTCACCTTAAGCTTTTGCTTCTTTAACCCAATCAATTCGAACCTGCACCATGGCCATATCAATTTATGAAATTATAGAATTGTCCTTGTGCGTTTGAGTGCATATTGGAATTGGAAATCTGGAATTAAGAAATATGTTATGGAAAAGGAAATTCAAAAAAGGTTGTTTTGCATTCTGTAAATAAAATTTCAGTCATCTTGAAAAGGTAAATTCATAATACAAATAATACATTCCAGAAATGGGATTTTAAAAAACAAAATCTAGAAACATATCAAAATACTAAGTGATGTCTCCTAAAGTCACCAACCATTCCACTCTAAGAACCAAGTTGCACCAACCCGATGGGATTAAGATACATAAGACATAAATGTTGTATGTTATAATTTCCATGAAAAATTCTTAACCATGGAAGAGACAGTGATCTTGTTAACATCAACCATCATTTCCATCAACAACTCACCTTCCTCAATTCGACATCCGAACTTCTTGGCAACCTGAATGTCCAAGAACTAAGGCATACTTACATTATGCAACAAAATATGTAGTGAATATTTGTTGAAATAGTTCATCACTCTCATAGTCCCGAAGTTAGGAATTCCTGTAAGTACACCGATTGATATTTAAGGACCATGGTCAACTAATGTAGTTGTTTTTTTTTATAAAAGCTTTCATGTTAGGCATCACTATGCAACTTGATATCTCAGTTAGGCTAACACCTCAAGTAACAACAATCATCTGTCATCAAATGAAAAAATAATTATTAAAAGAAAAAGCAAATACAAAAAAGAAAGAAAATACAAAAAAATATGGGAGACTAGGCCAAAATCCATATATGTTAACAAAAAACGATACATAGGTAGACTATACCTATTCATAAAGAATTCTAAGAACATACTAGATGAAAGCCTATTATACCAATGAAATGATTCTCTATGAATAAATCCTAAATTAGCTAACTTATCAGCACACACATTCACTTCACGAAAAATATGAGTAACCCTAAACCTAATTTTCCTACAGTAATTAAGACAAGTATTTCATTGAATATGAAGCATCCATGAAACATTAATCCTAGCAGTAAATGCAACACAAACTAATGCAGAATCACATTCAAGCCATACATTAGTAAGCCCCATCTTTTGAACTTCCTCCATACCATGTATAACTCCATAAAACTCAGCAACCATAACAGTCTGAACTTTAAGAAATGCAGAGAAAGCAACAATAAACTCCCCATACTCCCATGAAAAATACATCTACAAGTAGCAAAACCAAAATATCCCCTAACAATCCCATCAGTGTTAGTTTTAACCCAACCTTGTGAAGGGAACTCCCATCTAACAAGAAGAGGACAAAGAACTTTACCAGTACAAGTATTAATACCAAAAAACTTAATCATGTTGAAATCCAACATATCATTCTTCATTGAAGCTTTAGACGAATTTCTCACTGGACAAGTTAAATCTTTAATTGCCGAAATAGCCCTAGAAACATTAATCTTATCCTAAAATCTAGCATAATTCCTCATACGTCATATCATCCAAATAGAAAAAGTTATTACAACAAGCTTAATCAATTTAACCAAAGGACTACCATCACTCTTAATAAAAGAAAGAAGTTTGGTAGGTGTAAATTTTTGTTCTTCTTTCATTTCTTGAATTTCCATGACATGTACCTAGAGTTTCTTATGTGTGAGACTATGTTCCACTGTATATGGTTCATCACAAAAGTAGCAAAGGCTTTTCACTCATAAACCTAGGACCAACATTCTTGTAGATCGAAATTGAGGTTTAACATTGTCGACAAGTTTAGGTATGTATTTTTTCAAGATGCCTCAGTTTAGCACCCAAAAATCCTTTATTATTGGCCAAAAAGCCTGTAGAATCCGAAAGCATATATGTACTGACTACCTCATAGATTCTTGCTAAAAGAAACGCCTTTTGCACCATTGTAGGTTGGAACATCCTCACCAGCATTTGGATGTCTCTTTTAAGCCTTTAAGAAAACAATTGATAGTGTATGATTATAAGAGGTTTAAGCGGTTGATGATGTCATACAAGACTTCATGGTATTCGTCCACTACATTGGTCTGTAGTAACTTCACCAACTTTGTCATGGGGTCTACAAAACATCCCCAAAACATCCTCTAACCAAAGCGATGTAAGCTTTCCAAGGCAGGAAGGAAAAGTTGGTATATTTCACTATTGTTGTATGTCACTGAAGGACACGTCCTTCCAGATGAATAAATGGCTAATTGAACATGTACATACCCCCAATTACAACCTGATACAATCATACCAATAATTGTTTGTTTAATATTATATTAAGACACATAAATCACACCATAACTCGATTATAGATTACTAGCGGTTATAAGTTACTATTATAAAATCAATTTATATCTCATGGTAACTATTTAATGTTTTTCTTAATGGTATGAGTCCAACAAGATTTATAAATAGGTGATGACTCTCTCAATAAATGGACACATTAAACTCTTCATACTCTTACTCACAAATATTTTATATTCTTACTAACTTAAGCACCGATGACTCTTTTGTAGGTGAACGTCCCTTCTCTCCTTGTGATTGGTCAACACTACAAAGTCCCTTCTACCCAGTATGCGACAAAGTCCCTTCTACCCAGTATGCGACAAAGTCCCAACAATTATCGCTTGAACCATCTATTCAACAAGGACATACTTCTCCTTGCACATATACTCCTAGATCATCTTGGAGGGAGACTTGTTATGCTCCAACTCCAAGATCATCGTGGAGGGAAACTCAAGGACACGAGCAAATACCATTCAAGGTGGTATTGAATCCTCCTCTCAGTGAAATGATGAAAGTTAATCTAGAAGGTTTCCACCCCTTTACCTTTGAGGTCATGAGAGCTCAACTACCTCGAAAATGGAAAGGGCCGAGGTTGAAAAAATACAACGGGACTTCAGACACTGAGGCTCACATCAAAGCATACGTGACTCAGGCAAACCTGTTCTGAGGTAGCATGGTCGTACATTGTAGACTTTTTCCAACCATGTTGATGGGGGTGGCCTTGAAATGGTACTACTCCTTGCCCAGGAATTTCATTGACTCCTTTAACACACTCTGTGCATGATTCTTGGCCAGATTTGATGATTACAAACCAATGGTTGCGACATCAACTTCGTTGCACAATGTGGTGCAAGGTGAAGAGAAAAGCCTGGACAATATATGGCATGATTTGCAAAAGCAACATTAAATATTCTTGGCCTCCATCTGGCTGTAGCCATGCACACCCTACTGATAGGATTTCGTTAAGGGAAGTTCTTAGACAACCTTTACGTGGATCCTTCAGCCAACATGGATGAACTTCGCAGCCGAGCTGCCTGATACATCAATATTGAGGAGAATGTTGAAGTAAGAAGAAAAATAATGAAAACCTCGAAAGTTGCCACTTCGGAACAATATCCCACAAGAAAGCGAACTAAGAGATTTGAAAATTATACTCCCTTGAATAGAAGTCGGGACGTGATCTTGCACAAAGCATGCAACTTCTGCCTCCGACAACCAGTCATCCATCAACTGACTTGACCAAGAAATGCAATTATCATCAAAACATGGGCCACACTTTAGAAGCATGCTTCAAGGTACGATATCTAATCGAAGAACTTATCCGATTAGGTGCTCCTAGACATTTCGTATAATAGCCATAGCCCGATAAGGGTTTTTTCTAAGAAGGGTTTTTTCCAGGTAAGGTTTTAATGAGACTAATTCTTTTGAAATAAAGTTCCTTTTTACACATGGTTTACAATGATACTTATTGTAAGCTATTATTCGAGTTCAAACGAACATTGGTAAACTTCATCAAACTTGAACCAAACGGTCAATTCACAATCTGAGTTCAAACGAACATTGAAAAACTTTATTAAACTTGAACCAAACGGTCAAGTCACAATCCGAGTTCAAAAGAACATTAAGAAACTTTATCAAACTTGAACCAAACGATCAAGTCACAATCCGAGTTCAAATGAACATTGAGATTTTTATGAGACTTTAACCAAACGGTCAAGTCAAAATCCAAGAAACGAACATTGAAAAACTATATCAAACATGAACCAAACGACCAAGTCACAATTTGAATTTAAACAAACATCGAGAAACTTTATCAAACTTGAACCAAATGGTTAAGTACTATTGTTCGAGTTCAAACAATTATCAGAATAATTAACAAGCATTACTCTAAATCGAAATCAATGTTTGATATGTGCTAAATCCAAACTGAGCTTGTTCATCCTTCAAATTAATCCACTTGTACGTCTTCTCAGATTTCGACACACTATACTCTTACTCACACACAAATATTCTATACTCTTATTACGCATCAGAGAGTCTATTGTAGGTGAATCTTCCTTCTCTCCTTTCGATCGATCAACATTACAAAGTTTAGTCCACAAGAAAGTCATCCCTTCTCTCCCTCGAAACTCTCCTGGTAATAATAGAACCTATCATTAAGTGTTATACTCTCAACTGATCTACATTGTCACCATTGAACTTAGGAAAGTAAATTCTTGGTAATCTTACCTCTGCCCATTATAGAATTTGATTTGTCTAAAGAAGATTGGCGAATGAGTTATTGCACCGTTTCCTTTAAAGAATCATTGAGATTCGTTGAATGGACCCTGCTAATTCAATTAGTCTAACATCGAGAAGTGTAAAATGACGTTCCTCCATTCTTTAATCACCACTGCATTACTTGTAGAATCAGCTATAAGTTCTCGAGTAGAATTGTCCAAGACTGATACCAATTATTAAGGAGAGTGCAGCTAGGGTTACAATCTGGAACAAGGGAGCGCGAGAAGAAAGATTGAGAAAGAACGAGAAGAAGAAATCTAGGCACAACACACACAAAGATTTACAAAAACAGAAGTCCAACGTTCAGACTTCATGAGATTTATTGAGGTAAGAGAATTTACATAGCATTATTAGAAGAATAGTTTGCTCAATCTGTTCTTTATACAAGGTAGTTCCTATATTTATAGGAATTGGCAGTTAAGTTTTAGACTAAATACCGTACAGCACATAGCAGTTTTGCGTTCAATGGAAAAACATCCTTATGTCGTTTCTTATTCAACAGAAGTTTTGACGAGAACGAGATTCAAATCAACGAGAAAGGAAATTGTCAAATGAGTGGATGCAGTCTTGGATAAGGAATGAACGCTTGTTTGGGTCTCCAAGGGAAAACCAAACACACCCTAAGTCCCTGGAATCTTCTATAGTTAGATCAAAATCAACCTAGTTCTTGTAGCAGGAAGTAGCAACTGCTTCCTTAAGTGACTTGGTTCCAGAATGGTAGGAAACTGATGAGCATGGTTGAAGGACGAGATTGTACAGATGTTACAACGAATAAGACCGTGTCACATTACTGGTTACAGGTGTTAAAGAAATATTTGCAGTTCTATAACACCAAATTTAAACATCATCTTTTTTTCCTACAACAATAAAATTCCATTTAAGGTTACTTCCGGGTTTAGGTAATAAAAAATGGCTCTGAAGAGGAATAAGATTACATTTACTTTGACTTTATAGAGCCACCTCAGTATACAAATTCTATATCCCTTGAATTGCCTTCACCATCAAGTTTAATCGTTAATAGTCCATCTTCTGGGTTGTAGGAGAACTCCTCCTCCTTCATGTCTACTACACAACGCTTTGGTCTAACGTTGGAGTAGGCTCCAAAACGGCCACAACCTCTGCCTTTGACTTTTACTATAAACTGTGAAACATCCATGTTGCAGTCCAAGGCTTCTACTGCTCCTCCCGAATTGTACATGTCAAGCAATCCTATTGGTGCAAAGTGCACATCATGACCAAACACCTGTTTAGACACACATGAACACTCTTGCCCGTTAGATACTTGGTAAAGATGGTTTTTCACAAAACGTAGATTGCAAAGTAGGCCTATTGAGTACTGACCCTTATTGGAGATACTGTATATATTTCACATTGGAGTGTCTCCAGGGACGTTTCAAGTTTTCCTCTGTGAGAAACCATGGAAAGTAAGCCTGCAGTATTGTACAGTAGTTAGTTTTGGCATTTCTAGAGAAATGAATGTGTTTTAGGTTCTAAAAGGAAATGAAATGTGATTAGTTGATGCAGGAGTTTTCACCTGCATTGAAGGCATATACTATGCAACTTCCACTCCAATTTTCTCCTGCAACTTCTTCAAGAAATTCAACATCAAGGGGTCTCACTTTCCCTGAAATGGTTATGCGCAAAGGTGCGGCTTCCAACGATTTCAGTGGCCAGCTTCCTGCTCCTTGGCAATTGAAGACGCCTACCACCCCGGTCAGTGCATTCAAATTCCAAATTTTCAGCAAACTGCAAAATAGTCAGTAATATGTTCACTGTTCAGTAAGGAATGAAAGCGCAGCAGAAAATTCAGGCCATTCTTAGAGACAGACAGTAACTTGTTACATACCTTTTACCATCCATCACGGGGTCTTCAAATAAACAATCTCGAGTAGGACGGCCAGCAAATCTTGCTCTCAAGACTGATCCATTAGGTAGCACTAGCTTCTTGAGGATTTTAAAATCATGATTGCCGGGCTTGTCACTGTAATATATCAAATTTGATAAAAAAAATTTTTTTTCAAACTTTATTATGATTAAGAAATTGTTTTCAAAGGGGGACCAAGACTTCAATCTGATTTGGTGCCTTACCTTACATATACTGCACAACCACCAATTGCTCTTGCTGCAGCATGGAACTCCGCTGTCTCGTGCTTGCTCTGAAATAGAATCATTAATTAATCGTATCAAGCGACTCATTAATATGTTCATACATGAAACATTTGAACAAGCAATGAGACGGGAATATTACATGGAACATGTCCCAGTCTGGCACAAATATCTCTCCCAGTAGAAGGCTGTTAAACGCGACAGAGGCAATGTGTAAGGTTTGAAATGTTGGTTCTCTTGGCATGAAATCCTCTGATGCTCTTGCTGTTGCACTCTTCTTTGAACTGAAAATTGTGAACGTAAAATAAACTAGTCAGAAAAGGGATTCAAACAAGATTTTGGATTGTACTTGCCTCTAATTAGACAGACTGCAAACCTGTAAATTGAATCCGAGTTGTGAGACATGCAGCAAATGATGTTGTTGTCCTTAAAGTGCCTTGTTACAGATTTCTCTAATGCTTCTTGATACCGTTTGGTCAATGAAACACGACCACCGTACCCAGAACCCAACGTTTCCATCAAATTTTGGACATCTACTTTGATTCCATCCACACCACAGCTGGCAAGGTAACTGTGGTAGTCATTGTAAAAGTCATATATATTTTCTGGGTCAATGATTCCCACTCCATATTTTTCAAGGCTGTCCATGGCTATATCTCTAAGGTTCCCTGTGGCACCAGGTGACTGAATTGGATAGGCAAGCTTTGGATTATATTTCTTCATTGTATCTGATGATGGGAGTACACCTCCCCAATAACCAGCTAAAGCATGCCACATGTAAACGTATCTAAAGAGTGCACCATTATATTCATGGTCAGTTCATAAGTTTCAATGTGGTAATGGAATGGTATCTTTATGGGATCAGACAGCTTACTTTACATTCGTATTATGTTTGATAGAGTCAACAAAATCGTGGAGATTGCTGCAAGAATTGTCAGAGCCTGCATTGATGAACTTTTTGTTTTCTTTGATGTCTGCTAGTCTGGTTGCAAACCTTACAGTTCAAAAAAGATGTGAGCAGATGACTAAAAGAATGGAGGAAAAAATGTGCGGCCTCGACTGAAAAGAGAACTTACTGGGTTCCCTCGATCACTGGTTCACCTTCTTTGTGAAACGTATTGAGGATCTCTTGCCATCCATCATCAATGATGATAAACTTTGGCGAACAACCTCCATTTGAGAAACTGTGATAACAGGCAAAATCGTCATTGTCATGGATATCTTCAAAATTTGCAGGCCATCTTTAAAATAGTATGTATGTAGTATACCTTTGAAGGCCCTCTTTAATTCCTTGTGGACTCACTTCAGTGTAAAAAGCATCCCAAGTGCACCATCCAAACCAGTCAAGATGTGCAGGGATCCTCTTGTTTTCAAGATGACAGAAAGTCCCTTTGTGTTTCTCCAGTATCCTATGCCATTGTAAATTGAAAATTAACATTTCCTGACTTCTAAACAAATAAGTAGTTAGAGACTAAGGACATTATAGAACAAGAAGCATACTTGATTGAATCCCTGATTAACTCAAATGGATTGTCCCCTGAATTTACAAATACTGCTTCCAGTGATTGGGAAGTTTGAACACGGGCATCTCCTGCAGCATTCAAAATCTAAAGTCATACTCATATTACTATCAAATAGCTGAGCTGAGGACGATAATAACGGGAAGGAAATCAAATAGTAAAAACTGAAGTAACAACCGCTTTCAGTGCAAAACTGGAGCTGATTTGATTGAGTTCCTTGTAAAGTTGCGCGAAACTGTCCATCCAAAACAGGCAAGAAGAGAATGTAGGAAGTTTTATCTGTAGCTAGCTCTTCAGAATCAGAAGAAAGCTCATCCTCAAGTGAAGATTCTTCTTTTGCTTCCAGGAGCAGCAACTGAGTTTCCTTTGGAACATCACTGGCAGATCTCCCTAGACTTGGTATCATCCACCAGATTTTGACTCTGAACAAAGATAGCAACTTATATCCCCTGCATTTTTTTGTTTTGTTTTCCAAAATAAGTTCAGTGAACAACTCTCAGAGTTTGGTGCAGATTTTTCATGTAGTTAGTATATGAAGTAAACTAATAATAGACACAACCAGAATTAATTAACATACAAGCATAATCTATCAGAATTTATTAACAAACAATCAGATCGAGCATTCTGAACTACTTAACAAGGTGTATAACACGTCAACATGATCATAGAAGTTTGATATGATTCTAGAAGCATTTGGTGAACGTGAGAAAGCCAAACAAAGAAAAAGGTGAATAATATCAGAGCCTCACTGAAGAATTCCAAGATCGAAAACATGACGAGAACTTGAAACGGTTGAAGTGGCACCCAAGAACGCGGACTCTGTTCCGATCGGAGAAACAACAACGTTTCTGGGGACATGGGACAAAACGGTCTTGCCCCTCACCGTAAGACATCCGTCCTTCACCGTTGGCGCCGCCGTGACAGTCATATTGACACAGAAAGGTTAAAACGGTAAAAAGTAGGTGAAACAGTAACGTGATAGAATGATTTGAATTAATGAGGATGGAATTTTGAGTTGCAAAGGTTGGCAACAATTTATAGTAAGTTGCATGGTGGTGTCATGGTGGTAAGGAAATGATGATTTCATAATCCATGGTTTAGATATAAATATATATAATAAAAAAATAAATTTATAATTAAAAATATAAAAAGTATTAAAATAATTATATTAAAAATTGTAATATAAAATATATAGGTTGTATCTGCTGACGTGCGAAGGTGAAGAAAGTTGATGACTTGCCGATGATCGAAGTCATTGTAAACGGTTGTAAGGTAACGAAGATAAATTTCGATCCGTACGAAAGAAAGACGTAGTGATCTAAACACTCTCTGAAATAGAAATGTCTGTGTGAAGATGCCTGTGGTACCGAAATTCTTTGTCAGGTAAGTTTTCGATCCGTACTAAAGGTAGTGATCTGAGCACTCTCTCAGACAATGAAATAGACATGTGTGTTTTTTCTTTGAAAATATTACTTTCATAAAGTGTAAATACACACTTTGCAAATTGTAATCACAACTACAAATGTAATACATAGTACACTGTAATTTTAAAATTATTTCTCTCTCATATTATAATTTAGTAATTTAGTGAAAAATTATGAACGTATCAATACTTTTTTAATATATAGACCACTAATAAAAGTTCAAAATGATACAACGATTTCATTGACTTGACATATATAAAAGTGTATTATTTTAAAATATAGTTGTAGAGTGTTTGTTTCTAGTGAAATTTTATCCATAAAATTTAGAATAATAAAACTTTATCACTACTAAAAGACGAAATACATTTACTTAATATCACTAAAAAACAAAATATTTATTTATTTTTAACATAAAATTATAATATATTATTATACTATTAAAATTGGTTGTTAGACAGGAGTTTCTTTTAGAAGTATGAAAATAATCCTTTTGTAAAGTTTATCCGTTTCAGAGATTTTCTGTTTGGCAGATGGGAACAGCTATGATCAGTGATGGACTGTGAAAAAGTTGAAGGTGGAAAAGTTGAAAATTAGCACAAGTTGAAGCTGAAAGGTCCTTAACCTAATCCGTGCCTCGTCAATGATGAGTCAGCTTAATATAGAAAAACTAAATATATTTTTAATATGTTAAATAATATAGTGGATTGATCGAGAAATTTTATACAAGATTAAATAAGTACGGAAATCATATAAATAACTCAACTTTATAATTCTTTTTCAATGTGATTAAGTTAAATTTTGTAATATTCATAAATTTAGTTTTTTCATAACTTCTATCCTCTTACTTATGATTAGTGCCAAAAAAATTATGTCTTTATATATATTTTTTAAATTAATAAGGATAATTATTCAAATATTGAATAATTTACAGTGCGTGTAATTATTTTTAATATTTAGATATTTTTATTTTAAAATATAATTTCAATATATTAAACAT
>Ga0123341_1001314_pt1 | contig 18309 bp, 8 predicted proteins | sample Turbeapinknodule_FD_89959 | JGI IMG/M metagenome (GOLD analysis project Ga0123341, IMG submission 89959) | Root nodule microbial communities of legume samples collected from Mexico - Turtle bean Mexico pink nodule | ecosystem: Host-associated > Plants > Roots > Nodule | place: Mexico: Nepantla...
ATAGAGTTATATATATATATATATATATATATATATATATATATATATATATAATGAGAGTATTATTAGAAAAATCAAATTTTAACATTTTTGTAAATTTAACAATTTCATTTTAATAATAGATATTTATATTTTAGGTTAAAAAATAAAAATAAAAATGAAATTTAAATATTAATATAATTAATTGTCAAAAGAGATGTTTTATTATTAATAAGGATCAAAATATCAGTGTCCATATTGTTGCATTTTAAATGACTATAGAAGAAACAAAGTAGAAATTAAAATTATAAACACGGAAACATGCAGGTCCTAGTTTAGTCTCTCTTTCTCAGTTCAGAGTTGTTTAGGGTGAAGATCCTAACCACCACTCTTCACCTACTTCCTCCATTGAAAAGATCAGTGACTAAGACTTTAAAAGATGATAGGGTTATCAGTTATATTTCTCACCCTGATTAAGACTTAACAGGTATCGATCATTGATGTCGTTATTCAATTGTTACATGGCAGCTGGAAATGTCGACCAAGGATTAGAAATAGTCCCTATTTAATCGCCAGCAAAACTGTGCCGTGCTTCCAAAGTGAAACAATACATCCAAAGTCTCAAGGCTGAAGTTAAAAGAAAATTATAACGTTTAAAAGGAACAAAAAAATGTAACACGGAAGGCTGAAGTCCAGCATTTTTAAATAAATGAATAGATTTTTAATTTCTGGCCAAGGCTCTGATTACATTGCATACCAAGATAGAATACAACATAAATGATAAATACAGGTAAGATGAGCTACATGATAATAGAATCAGCACGTCAAAACTTTACTCTTATCCTATCTTTAGATAATTACAGTTTGTTGGTTTAACGGTAATTCTTCCACCTCCGATGGGTAGGTAATTAATATCATCAGTACCAAATGCATTCAGTGACGATGCCGATAAATCTGATGACAACTAAGGTTGCTGTCCATTTGAATGGGGAAACACTTCCGACTAGGCCGTGCACTCATTTAATTCCAGAGATCAAATATTGAAGCACAGTTTCAAGCAACAATCTTCCAATTGTAATCTAGATCAATTACTTCACCTGTAAAGTAAGAAACTGGGCACAGGGATATTCGCACAAAAATGCTGGGGGATCAATATCATCAGTATTTATAGCAGGGATTGCCATATCTATATCTTCAGCAGAAAAGGGAATGCTGCAAAAAAAAAGTTGAAGGTTAAGAGAGGGGGGTCAAAGCTACCGTTGTTTCCAATATATTATAGGTCCTATGAGAACATTTTACCAGACATTGAATTAATGAGTAAGCAAAGAAAATCCTATACATCAGTGATTGTGGCAAACGTATTTTTGTGTCAACCCAAAGAAGAATTAAGTATGCAATGCAATATAACCTAAACACGCTACATGACATAGTCAAATTAGGCTTACTGGATTTTACTGAGTTTCAAAATTACATAATAGGTTATTAGTTTATTACCAAGTAGAAAATCACAAGTAAAAAGCATATTACAAATAAACTTTTCTTCATACCATGGCAATAATAAGAACGCCAATGGCTTGCTAAAACTACAAAGAACTTGTATTGTTGAAAGAAAAGTACCTCATATCATCGTCCAACAAGAAAGAATTAGATGTCAAACCCTGATTGTCCTTGCTCACAAGGTCCCTCATTTCACTAACTACCTGTTCACCATATGTAGGTTAGAACTCCAAAGATACTACCACAACATAAAAGTATTTTAAATCAATTCAAAACACAACTTGCCTCGTTGGACACACTCTGGGTTCCATACTTGTCGTCCCAGTACATAGTACTGATTCGATAAATTTGCCTGACTGTTAATGCCTGTTAAAGTGAACTAGAAATAGGTTAACCTTCTATAACAGTATTATTTTCGGCAAAGTATAAATGAGAATATTGCACCTGTGATGCAGGTAAATAATCAAATATACACATAAAACAACAAAAAGAGGAATAATAAATAATAAATAATTAGGGGGGCAAGTTCCTCCCAATACAGTGAGGTACAGGTACGTCGATCAAAAGAGACACCACATATTTTCTTGAAAGAAACTAATAATTTAAGAAATAAATGTATCGATTACATTAAAGCAAATATTGACTTTCACACCTAGGTATATTATACCATCAAAATTCTTTCATTTAACTTCGAAAGAATTTTCACTTCACCCAAATTATTAAATCAGCGAGAAACAAATCTAGAATCAAATACCCACGGTTCAAGGTCATAAATTTCTTTAATTGCAGGTTCAGTTTCTCAGGCATATTCACGAAACAACAGAACTTAAAAATCATTTGAGATGAAAAAAATATTCAGTTTAAAAGTGTGATAAAAGAGATGTTGCAATCATTTAGAACAATATAATGTTTATAATACCGGACAAAGATCCTGCCGAATTTCTTCCAAAGATTTCTTAATCTTCTGATGTATTACCTGTGCAATTAAAATAAATGAAAATAAATATGGCATATCAGTGCTATTTGAGAAAAAAAAGTACAACTAAGGTAGTGCTTATACCAGAAACCCAACAGCTTGCCTTATATAATTCAGTTGGTGCCAGGATGTTCCTGCATACTAAATTTCAGAAGTACCTAGTTAAACCTTAAAACTATAATCATGAAGTAATAGCAAGCTCAGTTTACCTCCTCATTTGCATTAACTATCCATTTCTCCAGTTCTGCAAGCCCAGACTTTACATATTCACCATTTGAGAAAGTACAGCATTCACGTCGCAACAGAAGGCTAAAAGATATTATTGGCAAAATAAATTAAAAATTAGAAAACTGAGCTTCAGAAAATCAATTCAATAAACATAGCAAATTACTGATTTGAGGCAACAGAAAAACTTCATCTAGTAAATAGGGGGTTTTACCTATTGAAGAGTGTAATATTGATGAAGGAAAAAACCTGAGTAACTAGCTTGCGGATGAAAAAGGACGGTACCTGTACACACAGCCTTTGGTAAGAAAAGATTAAGAGAAACAAATACATCACATTGAGTGGTTGATACCAATTAAAACAAACAGCTAAATTCATAACCATAAATTATCACTTATCATTTATTTTCAAATAGAAATGGGAACTTTACTAATTATGTTCTTAATATAAAGCTTGAAAAATCAAGTTTCAACCAGTATAATGGCATAACTAAAAACAGGAAACAATTATATGACCAATGTTTCTGGTGGCACTGTTGAGATAAGTATTGGAACAACCTCTCCTAAAAATATGAACAAGAAATCCTCCAGAACTAAAGATGAGGCAGCAACAACAAAAGGAACAAGAAACATTACATGCCAACCTCTTCAAATATAACAAAGTCACCCAACTAAAAAGACTTTGAGAAAAACACCGCATAACTAGATAATGTACTCAATCCTAAAGGATCAGTTGAAGATAGTCAATCAAACTGGTCATTAAACGGGTAAGTGCATTGGTTCAATAATAAATGTGTGAACTGTGATCCAACCAGTAAAATAGATATTATTTTTTCTAAGTTATAACATTATATTAAAAAATGATGAACAAAAAACATGATCACAACATTAATAATTACACAGTAAAATTAAATATGTCATTTAAGTTCAACAGTACAACAATACCATTAGCAATAATAACATCTACAAATAGAAACTAAAAAAATTCATATAACTACCAGTCATCACAACATTCACTAAGTTTGATTTTATATTCAAACATGTTAGACATTTCTAAAATAAAAACAATTGTTTTGAAGAGCTAGTTAAACTGGTTGAACCACTGGTTTGCCCGAATGAAGACTGGTTTTAGCAGTTTTTGTTCCATTCTTTCATGGGATAGCTTTGTGGTTCCTTTGAACAAGATGGCAGGCCAGTTCCCAGTTGGTCTAGTTTGGTTTTGATAACCACGGTTCAAATAAGTAAACTGTTACATTCTCTTAACTCAATGACCAAATAAATGCTTAGAAGACTGGAATGGACAAAAATAGACCACATTGAATAGTGACAAACAAATCAATAAAGCAATAAATACCATACATGATTTACACGCATTCTGCTTATAAATGAGTCCAAAAATCTGATCATGTTGTCCCATTGAGCAACAGGTGATTGTGGAGGAAGCCCACCAGAAGATTTAGATGATTTTCCACCTAGCATCCGACCTGTTTTAGGTGCCTAAACAGTATCATATATAATAAGAAACATGATTTTGCAAAGTATCATTATGAAAGCTTGACAGCAACAAAAGCACTTCCCCACTTAGTGGGATTTGACAACATGAATCATACAACACTTTAATGTTTTAGCATAAACAAAGTGGCACTTGTATAGTGATGCTATAACATTCTTTGATATAAAAAAAACATAATAGTATGAAAAGGAAAAATATATAGCAGCTGTTGAAAGAAAACAATCTACAAAGCAGTAAAATCATCTCATCAATGCAAATAATGGGTGAAATTGATCATCACTAGGCTAAACAAAGGTATCTCTCCCAGTCTCAACCATCCCCAAGGTTGCTTCAATTCTCATGTTTCACAACATCAAAGTAGCCACAAGAAAAGAAGTTAACCATCACAATCAACGTGTTTCCTTGAACAAGCAAATAAAAACACCCTTCGATAAACAATTTTTTTTCTCCATACAAGCAAAGTAGCCACAAGAAAGAAGTTGATCATCAAAATCAAGTTTGTTTCCTTGTACAAGCTAAAAAAAAAAAAAACTCTTCAATTGTAAGAATTGTTTCTTTGCATTGCTCAATAAAATATAATCCTTACTATGGAACTTAAATTGCAAAGTAATGAAATAAAGTCAAACAGCCATCATACAAGGATGCCAAACAGAAGAAAATAATTGATTGAAACCAAATGCAAACATGAAGTTTATGAAGCAAAGTCTAAATCAACACAAAGCATATAATATATTTCATTAGTTTGGACTTCATTAAGTCAGTACTTCATAGCATTCAAAAACAGTGGTATGGAGAAACCCATGGCTGTTACACGGGCTACTGTCGCAAAGCAGTTTAGTGTATCAGCAGCTGTTATGGACCAAATAGCGGCTGTAGCACTACAGTGCTGCTGTGTTGATTTCAAAAGAAGCCCTAAAGTAGGACTTTTTAAGGTGGGCTATATTTTTTGATGAAAATTACAATTGTATAGTAGAAATTTTTTTGATGACTTGAATTTAGAAGACGATAAATAATTTCCATTTAAGGAATCTTGTATTTGACTTTTGTTGGTATTTACTTGTATGCTTTTAAGACACTCAGGACTTTTCACTGTTAATTAAGAATGCCATTAATTTTGAGTAATTTTTATCATTTTCTAGATTTTAAATGTATAGTAAACATTGTATAAACTATATAAAAATTTCAAAACTAGCAGCAACTATAGCACTATAACATATTTAGGGCTGGGCTGGGCCCCCAAAAACCATCATCCAGGATTTAAAACGTAATACCCGGTGGAACCAAGACTAAAACAGCAAAATATGACTAGGCAAATTTAGTGACACATAGCTTGTATCCCCAAAATATCAGCTAGGAATTAGAAATACCACCTGAATACATAATGTCAGAAGTGGAGAAAGCTCCTTTTTCAAATTATCACGTATAAGGCCAAAAATCTTCTCTACACAAGCAGTCAGCTGTTGTTTAAAAAGAATAGCTGGATATCTTGCTTCCACATGTACTGTATTATCATCATATCCAATAAGCTTCAATGGAGACCTCAGCTTCTAAAAAATGGCATCAAATCACACTGAATAAGGAGGTAGAAAAAGAAAGCAGGTGCTGGAAGACCACCAACTAGGGTGAAATGCAAAAATCTGAAGGGGAAAAAAATTCTTGGCGACAAAACCAAATAAATCAACAGCTATAAAGCATGCAACAACAGTCAACACAACCTTCAAAAGAATCCAATAATTACTATTTATATATATTTCATAGAATGATCAGTAATTGTAAGCTGAAAATACAAAATAATGATGAAATCATCAAACATTTCTAAACAATGAAAAAATAGATGTTCTCTATTTTCTGCATCATTGAGCTTTCTCTTAGCAGAACCAGATAAGCAGAAGCTTGCTAAAAGAGGAATCTTTAGAAGAAAGGAAATGCCAGCAATAAGGTTTCAAAAGCGTCCAATACTACACGATCATTCAATGACTTTGTTCTGCATAAAATCATGGCACACGACTAGTACTGGAAAGGAAATTAGCAGAATCATGGCTCAAAACCAGTACTTAGAATTTTAGAGATTTAATAAAAAAACAATTGATGTATCTTCACTTAACTGCATTAGATTTTGGGAAAGTTGGTTAATGACATGGTGTTTATGTAAGGAAATAAAAAATTATTTGACTGATAACAATCACGCAAGTTATATTTCTATCACCTCTATTTATAACAATCAAACTCTATAAAATAAGAAAATAAAAATATGGTTAAATGAATAGCAAGATTTTAAAAATAATTTTCTTGTAATTACTATGGAAATAATGAAGATATTCCTATCCTAATAATAATCCTCTACTCACAACAGGTTTTTTAGATTATTGTCCAGTGGCCGAGAGGAGGTAGCTGTGTAAATAGAGTGTAAAACTACGAGCAGCACTTAGAGAGTGCACCATGTCTTATTTTATTCAATGCAACACGTGAACTTAATAAAGGAACCAAGGCACAATATGATAATGTGGAAACTTGGATCATTACACAGTATTATGTGGAATGCTATCCGTATACAACTTCTTCCAATCCAGTCATTGGAATTTATTATCTCAATAAATCTCTTTTTATGCTTTTCTTATGACAGGGATGGTGCCTGCCAAACAATTGAACTCTGCTTTATATTAACACGGTATTAAGTTTTAAGAAGGAATTAATATGGCATGGCATCAAAGCCTATGACCCTTTTCTATTCATGTGATTTGAGGTGATCTCCATGGTTTTTGTTGCTACTAATATTCACCGTCTAGTCTGGCAGGCTTTGTGGAAGCTGAAATTACTTATAACACATGCATAGAAACATGATAAGAGAAAACACCTCTACATCCGAACATTAATAATTCATAAGCTCATAACATAATAGATTATTAAAAATTCATCACATTATGCAATTGTTTGAACCAAGTTAATCATCACAAAAAAAATAGAAGAACATTTAAGATGCACAAGTGAGGGGAAAATAATCTGATATCAGTATACAAACTTTATAACTCACATGCCCAATTCTGCTGGTCAAGCCGGATGATCTGGCACAACGTTGAGCAGTGGCTGTTAAAAAGCCATTTGAATGCAAGTTCCTTTGCAAGAGGCAAAGAAGTGCAGATGTATTGGACAGCCAATATGGCAAGACAATGTCATCATCTCTAACCTGAAACAAATGACACTCCAATGAATAAATCTCATGTGAAAACTACACAAGCTACCGGCAATTCAAATACAGTACTATTACCTTTAGGACATCATTAATTCCATCAACAATGTAATCAAAAATGGCTGTTCGCTCAGATTCAAAGGCATGCCAATGATGAAGACATTTGTATATGATACAAGCTGCCAGCGGTTTACCATTTTTGAACCCCAAATCCTCTTTGATACACCTAGAGAGGAGTTCATTGTTATCCTGCACAAGGCATGGTAATAAGCCTATAGGGCACAATGTTTGGCAAATTGCAGAGTCAATACTAGCTTCTGATGAATATGTTCAAGTATAAGAATCTCATGATAATATAGACCTTAAATTTATTTTAGTTATGTTACCGTTGTATTCATGCCAAAGTCAATTGAGTCTTACATTTCCTGTCTTTCATTTTGTTTAGCATAGGGATAACTAGATAAAGATAGGAGGAGCAAGAAATCCACCATAACAAATGATACGTGCTCCCACCAAAAAATCTCAAACATGCATCCACCAGTAAAATTTTTGGGAAAGGCCTCAAAGTGATGATAATCATTGTAATCAGTGATAGTCTATTCCAAGCCATGTGGCTAATGGCTATTTATCAAGGATGCAAATGAGAGAACAAAACACTACTTTAAGTCTTCTAGAGACATGTGAAAGAAAGAATCTAAAACAAAACATAAAGCAGCTGGGAACTCCAGGTCAAGTGGTTTGCATAACGAGAGAAATGGCCTATATTGTTTATATCTTTCAAATAGAGTGAGTGCAAGTGACAAAATAGAATAAAACAATAGAGGGACAAAAACCCAAGAATGCCATTAAACAGCACCAAACACCATGATTTAAGGGGTAAAAAAACAGAGTTCCTGCACTGAGCCAATACAGATCAATATGGCCACAATCGGCATCACCACAGGTACAACAACACAATGCGCTACAACAGTGTACCATTGAATGGTCCACAATCACAACACTCCAAGACACAGTTGACCTGGGTCTTAGTTCAATTTTCTGTTGAGCACTAATATCCGAAAAAGATAAAATTAAAAAATATGAAGTTTCCCTTCATTCCCCTCATCAAACTGAAGTATTTTATACCATCAACAATTTCATTACACCACTCACGTACTTACAGCTTAGCTGCTTTTTCTTTGTGGCAACACAATTATAGTTTTGTGGACAAGCCAAGAGAAAAACAGCTAATCAGTCCCAATCCCAGTAGATTAAACGCACAAGTTTATTTGAACAAGGAAATTGTCAACAGACATCGACAATAATTGCAGCTATAGTGTGTCCCAGCCCCCTTTCACCTTCTAACTAAATCAAAAGAAATAAGCAATGACAATATCTGTTCCAGAACCTTATTCATTGAAGGGAACCAGATTGATTCTTCCAAGAATTTAGAATTAAATATTGCATGAATATATTGTAAACAGAGCAGTTCTTAATTGCTTCCTTTAGAGTAGTTTGTTATATATTGTATACAGAGCAGTTCTTAACAGCTTTCTTTAAGAGTAGTTTGTTACAAGTTAGTTAGATTGTGTACAGCTGTTATTAACAGCTATCTTTTGTACACGAATAGTTACAATAAAACCTTTAAAGCAGCCATATGAAATCTGAAAACAATACCTGGTGCCTCTCTGCTGTTAATTTTGATCTCCGAGAGTCTGACAAACTTCCATGTGTAAAAGGGAGAATAAGTTTTGTAGGTGTGGGCGATTCCTGAATCAAATTGGATTCATTGAAAAACAACTATAATTGTGCTCAGTAATTATTGTCAACAGAAGCCAAAAATGTAGCATCTTACAAATGTGGGCTTTTGCTCACTGCGCGGCACTGCATTTGAGTATCTCTGTTTCAGAAAAGCAAATTAAATAGATATGTCACAATGCCTCAATCAAATTTTTTGTATATTGCCTACATGGGAAATGGAAACCCGTAGATACAATTTATGTAAATGATAATTGATATCAACATGGAGTGTTCATCCTTAGTTTGCTCAGCTTTCTCTTCTAAATCTCTTGTGCCTTGGTCTTTACACAATAGATGGAAGAAATGCTTGTCTTTTTGTAGAGGGATTGATTTTAAAATTTCTCATTTTTAGAGAAGGCAACCATTGTGCAGATAAACTTTTGTATAGCTTTTAGGAGTTTCTTGCTTTTCAGCATAGGTTTTGGCCTAGTCCCCATGTGTTTGTATTTTTTTTTTTCTGTTTTATGTTATCTTTCATGTGATGGCATATGATAGTTGAAACCTGGGGCGTCAACCTATCTGAGATATTAGGTTTCATTGTGATGCCTAACTACGAGTTTTATAAATATATATATATATATATATATATATGTTGAGGATACTTACCTCTGAAAATGACTTTGTTAAAGATCGATGGTTATTCTTGGGAGATACAGTTAAGGCTTTCTGACGAAGCACGTGATTTTCATCTTCTAAACTCAATAGCTTTTCCTGGAGACTATATTAAAATTAAAATACAAGTAGGAAAATCAGAATTATAAACAAATATAAGTAAACTACTGCACAATATTCAAATTTTTAACAAGAATCAAACTCTAATAAAGGAAAACAAAAAACCATTGGTAGGGGAAGATGAGATCCAACACCTTTGGCACTTGAACTAAATCAATTTGTAAAACAGGAGAAATGAAAGTAGAAGAGGCACCTTTTCACATCTTGCCCAAGTTGAGAACATTTGTGTTCAAACTCCCTCATTTTCATAATGGTATTGTCATGGTCTTTCCGAGCATTCACAAGCTCAAGCTCCAAAGTTGTGCTCTTCTTTTCAAAAGCATCCAATGAACCCTAAACATATGAGACAAGCAATCTATATAACATAATTTATTAGAGAAATCAGATAAAATAGAAAGTGAAGGATGAAAAATGTCATGAAAAAAACATAAACTATTAAATGAATGGTCTCATATGTAACACGCCACTTAAAGAAAGAGCCATGTGAGTTTTAAGCATGGACAGTTCACAAACAGACCACACCTCATGCTGAAGCTGGAATTAATACATCATTCACAAGAATGGATACGCAGACCACATAATCATAACTGCTCAAGTACCATATCATCAACTAACTATCCCATATGTTTAATTTGTTGGGTAAAAAACATTTAAATGGTTTTGTATATAACAAGAGTACTAACAAAGCATGGGGGGTGGGGAACAATCCTATCCGAATGCAAAATGAATTAAGGAAAAAAACTACAAAAAAATGTTGCACAAGCCAACACATGCCCTATTTTGAACACATTTTCAGTTACGTACAACAGATAACAGAGTAGACGTGACCCAAACAAAAAAGAGTATTATATGCTGGATGAAGATGTTGCAGCCGGTAAAAGCATGTACCGTCCAACTACTTTGCTCCTAATCATAGAAGTAAAAAGTATTACCTAAAACCATAAAAAGAAAAATTGTTTGCTACTAATCCATGTTCAACCCATAAGCCTTAAAACGTCAGTACAAACTATGTAAAACCACATTTTCACAGCCAATGAACCCAAAAGTCAAGTAAAACATTTCATACTACATTGTCCCATGTGATCTAAGACATGAGAAGTAAAACCAAAACCATTTCCAGCCACTTTGGCCATTAGTTAAAAAAACCCAAACTAAATGTTTAACCACATTTTTGACCCAGCCAAAACATACTGCAAACTGTCTATTCAATTTGTCTAACAGTAAGCCATCTTCAAATTTTAAATCCATCCCACATCATAGATAGCAATGCTTAATTTCTGCAGTTTATAACATGAGCCTGCATTACAGAAGAGAATAGGTTACGCCACATTTTGGGGGTTTAGGCTTGAATGTCATCCCGAAAGCTTTCTGGACCTATCAGATTATAACAATATTATTGTATTAAATTAAATTTTTACTACAATTTGGAATTATATACCTGTTGATCTATTTAAAGACTTAAACACCACTAGCCTACAAATAAGATTAATCAGCTTAGGTATGCATGTAACACTTATGTAATAGGTTTTATTAAAACTAAATAGAGCTTTTTAATAGGCTTTCTGCCCAAGCAACGCCGCCTTGAAATAAAACTCAATATAAGGTAAACAGGCCTTAGGCTCTACCCCAATTTGCATACATCATGCAAATTAAAAGGATAACTTCTTGCCGGGAAACGATGTCGGGGAAAAGAATAAATTTGTAATGTAATTCAAGCTAGATTCTAGACACAGAAATAGAAAATCTTGCCATATAAATTACATGGTAAGAATAATTGAAATGCATTGTCAAAATAAAACAAACTCAATTGAACACAACTATTTAACAGAAGCACCTTTAAATGAGCATTTTCCCTTCGTACTTCATCCATTACAACTAGCTCTCTTTCTAAAGAAGATTTTTCCTTTACTGATAATTGCAACTGATTTTGCAAAACTGCATTTCTGTTGCACTCGTTAATTGTTGCAAGTTTAGCTGCATCTAATTCAAGATTCAGAGCCTCCACCGTCTTCTGTAATTTGGAAATCTCAACATGCTTAACCTCTTCATTAGAAATCTGCATGACAATGAAGAATACAATATCATAAGTTCCCCATATCTCATCATGTCACAAATACTTACCATATGCAAAATCAAATTTTAAAACATCTCTTCTTTTTTTGGATGTAATACCCTTATTTTTTTCTCAAGATGCAAACGCCATGTAAGCTCTTCCAATTGTTTCTCAAGTTTATTCTTAGCCAAACGCAAGGCTCCAGCTTCATTAGCCTCCTAAAGATAATTTTAAAAAATTAAGGTGGTGAGAACAACTTCAAAATCATTTTTTCCTCTGCATGGAAAAAGAGAAAGAAAACCTTACTTGCTTAAGTCTACGAAACTCTCTTTTTGCTTGTCTGCGTCGCCAAAGGCATTGTATTGCTACAATTGAATATTGATGTTTTAGGAATGCAGATCGAACCTTGCACATCCTCCAATAGGCCTATGTATAAATGTTACATATTACAAACAAAATACAACATAATGTATGTTGTCAACCACACAAAAATGGTAAGCAATTGAAAGTAATGCAGGGAACAATTGAAAGAAAATAATGCATCATCATCTTAAATAACACACAAGCATAATTCAATGTTATGAACATAATATGAAAAAATAAAATGAAGAACATGCAATTGCTATGACATTTTAAAGGTCATGTTACTACTCCATCTCTATGGTAAAAGACCTGAATGTAAGTGACAGCTTTGTGCTCCTTTCTGTGCAAGAACCTTCGACGAGTTGTGAAACCACGAACATTGGATTGTACAATTATAGCAGAATAACATAATTTCACATAAGCATGCCTCATCAGACACATCCGAAAGTATTTTTGAATAGAAATAGCTGCTGCTGTCTCCCGCTTAGAGGTATATATCCTTCGGCTAATGCAACCTTGTAAAAACAAAAGCTGATGAGGACCAGGACAGTTCCTCTAAAGTGAGGTGTACTTTGAAGATAAAGTTTAGTTATAAGCATTGATTAGAAAATAAATTATTGAGATTGTGAATCAATGCATGAACATTAAAAAAACTATAAAGATATGAAAACCACAGCTGATTTTCTAATTAAAATTCATAAAAGAAATGTACAGATCTGAACAGTAATATATCTGTTGCTGCTGCACCCTCCTTGCTCCAGAGGAGCTAAATCCTACAAACATTTGACCGATTCTAAATCTAAATGACATGCATTCTTTTAAGCTGGAAAGGAATGTGTTATGTTCCATACAAAATCACTTCTGAGAAATATTGATTGATCACAAGTTTTAAAAAAGTTTAAAGGGAAATTTTAGTTAAACATAAACAAATCTAACCCCTGCAGCATGCTTGAAGAGAAAGTACAGCAGCACGAATTGAGATGAAATCCCTGCGTGCAATAAACGTTCGCAGTTGACGCTGAATACATCTTGCAGCATTGTCCAAAACTTCTGCACGTCTAGAGTCTAAAATGCAAATTTGACCAGCCCTGAGAAATACTTTGGTCCTACCTAACTGAATAGTAACAAAGATTAAAATTAATTAAAAGAATAACCAACATAAATTGATTTAAGCTTTCAGACCCAGAGCTGAACAACAACAGTATGCACGGTCCCAAAGAAGCACACCTGAAAATTCTCAAGCTTTAGCTTTTGCAATATTTTCAGAGTTACAGCTTTGTCATCGTAGCTGTCAGCACAAAAATTGTAAGCAAAGCATTAATGACAAGTGAAAAAAATTATCAAATAAGAAACTTGAATTGCTGCATTTGCATTGACATAAGTAAAATTGAATGTATAATAGTACTAACAATCCAATAATGCAAAATAATAGATGTAAACAAGATGAAAAGGAAGACTCACAAATTTCAATAAGATGTACTCAGAACATACGCACACAAATGCACACAACACTCACAAGACTCAGACACTCCTCTTAAATGGTGTCTATGTCCAGACACCGACACTCATATGACACGTATCGGAAGTGTCTAATTCAAAAATATTTGTTGGACCTCTAACAATTCTAGCACGGTTCCAACACAATTTTAAAAAGGACAAATACATTAATTTTCTAAAAACTCAAACTTATTGTATAAATTTTTATTATGATTATAAAAATAAAGAACAAATTCTTTTGAACTAGCCATGAGAAATATCTTTCTGCCACAGAAAAAAGAAACTAAGACATACTTGTGCATATAAATCTCTATTATAAATTTATATAATTCATAATTATAAGTGCCCCCGTGTCCTACATTTCGGAAATGAAGTTATGCATGTCGGAGTGTCTGTGTCCGAGTCGTACTAGTGTCCGTGTTAGTGTCTCAACTTCAAAACGAGGAAGATTATAGAGGATAAGAAAACTAAACAGAATTATTAAATTCTGTTTTGACAGCTGTCACTACAATAGTTATTACATTATTTCATCACCAATATTTTAATAACCAGACCAAGTTCGCTATTTTATGCCAATAACCAACTAGCCCACAATATGACCAAGACCAACTTTTGAACTAATATTTAACCAAACAAGCCGGCCAGTCTAGGAGAAAATAAGAGAAGTAATCCCAGTTTTATGGGAGTAATTTAAAGCTTCCCATTACTTAAAAAAAAAAAAAATCAGTAAAGAATCAACTATACAGTTAAACTAAACTGAGTTAATCCATAAAATTAACAAAATTCACCTTCCATCCATAAATTCAGGAGATATTAATCCAAAGCGATCGACAAACTCTGAGTAAATCCTTCGAGTGGGGTAACCTGCCAGACTTATTCTAACAGCCTCAAGGACACCCTAAAACAAATACAGCCATGGAAAAAATGTATGTGATGTGACCATACTAAGAAGTAAATTTAGACAAGAAAAAACAAGATAATTATGGCAGCCTTATCAGTATGAAAAAGTGAACCAAACCCACTGCAATTTTTGTATGCACGAAAACATGTAGGAATGGGACTCAATTTTCCATGAGAAAAGATTAGTAATTCTGGTCCCATCTTAGAGAATTAAACTAAGAATGGAGTTTTTCATTTCCTTCAACCCACTGAAAACATAATACATAGGGACTGGTTATAGTGCATGCTTTCACAGGTACAACCATACTAACACAGATAACAGACTTAACAAACTATGACATCTGGCAAAACAAAACAGAGAATAGATTGTGTAATAAAAATGATAAATGTAACATTTTTTCTATTGTCTAATAAGTATTATATAAACCATTTCAAATTTGAGCAGGAAAAAAACTACAAGTTTAATAAGCCAGACTCATTGAAAAGTTCAACGCACTAAGACAAAAGATATTCACCGCCATTAAGAGGAAAAATCTCAAAAGTAACTTTAGTAAAACTAAACAACTGCTTTGACTGAGTAATCAACAAACAGAAATCAAGGAAACAAATTCAATAATTGGCATACTGGCAATACATTTCTTTACGACTCTAGGTGAACAACAAATAGTAAAGGAGTTTGAATATTTAACTACAGACCCCACATCGTAATTGGTGTATAACACTAGTATTCTCAAACTTTTGTGGTTGATTCAAAGAACTTGGCTTGACACAACGAATGTAATGAGGCTCTGTTGTGTTGAGTGTTTCCATGAGTGCTTGAAGTTGTTGCTGAAGTCCCCATCCACCAATGTTATACACAGGACAAGAAACAGAAAAGGATCAACATCACAAAATTAATGTTCAAATACTTAGTCACATATACTATTTGTTCATAATAATGATTCCCATAAAATTCATTAACTCGCAAAAGGAAATAGACATTCACACCTTAAATCTGGAAGCCACAGAAGAAAACTTGTATGATGACCTTGAAGATTCCTCTGTTAGCAAAGGAAAAAGAGCCGACACAAAGGGCAACTTTGAAGAGGATAATAGATTACAATGTTCTACAACTACATAATCACGATTTTTGTCTAAGAACGTGTCTGTATGATAAGTGACCTGCATAAAAATATTAGATGATATACAACCAAAATATTTCATTTTCAAAACAAGAGAAAGAACAGAAACATTACATTACCTTTCCAGCATAATGAGAAAGAGTAAAATCTGTTTCTGAAAACTTCTCCTTTTCTAACCTTGGGTGTGACAGGAAGTGTTTAAACAACTTAGTAGAGAATGTTTCATGCGTTGATTTTGGAAACATGCTGAAAGGAGACAAATTAAAGATTAAAAATAATTTATAAGGGGGGTAACACATAATTACAGACCAATTCGGGTTAAAAAAATCAAATTGTACCAAGCTTCATCTAACAGAGCAATGATCCCAATGGGCTTCTGCAAAAGAATGCATCATGTACATGAGAAACTGAAATCCAGAGAAAAGAAATGACTATACATAACAATGACGAAAGCAACAGAAATTAATTTCCAAATGTAGCTATATTCATTTGGTATGATTAAAATTATGTGAACCCTAATATGCAGATCTTACCAACTAGTTCTTTCAAAAGAATCCATTCCAATACTTATTCCCAACATTATGTCAAAATCATATATATGTTAGACCCAAATATTAGACAAAAGGCACAGAATAAGACACAAAGAATTTGATATAATGTGGTCTAGTTAAGTAGTTGTTTTCTGTTTCAGAGAACTAATCTACATACCACCTGTATCCTAGGGCCTTTATATTTGTGATTTCAGTGGCTAGTCACTTTCAACCAGTTGTAACTGAAAAAGTTATTCAGGCTTACCGATCCTCTGTAAATAGAGACTAGTAATTTTAATTCAGTTTTTTCTCTCACCAATGAAATTAGAATTCTCTCATTTCTCATGCTTGGTGTATAAATTTATAATACTTCCTAATGCAAATTCTCCTTTCAATTTCAGTCTTGCCGCCTACTGAAATAAAATGACAAGTACATAGCTTAATCACAATACTTTATCCATCAATATTATTGAAAAATATTATCCTTGTATCATATTAAGCATGAAACAAGGAAACTATATGAAATGAATAATATATGAGAAGATAGAATCAGAAAACCTCCTGCTAAATAAATGATTTAGCAAAAACCTTTTCAATCAAATCTAAAACATCTTGGTTGTCGATAAATTCAATGTAGCTCCAGTTAATTTCTTCTTTGGTGTATTCCTCCTGCTCCATCTTGAAAACATGCTGGAAGAAATTACAAGCCGCAGACAAGTTAAAAGAAAATTTTAAAAGATAAAAGAAACTCACATTTGCATTAAGACACCTAGGCATTGTGTTAGGATGAATATCAAGTAGCTTCTAATTAGCCAACTAGCATATTTCGCAAAAAAAAAAAAAAACTACTAGAGGTGTTTCATAGGAAGCTATTTGAAAAAGTTATGTATTTAAAATCTTAAATTTCATAAGCAGAAGACTCTCTTGCCAACAGCGTACAGGATATGATAGGACACATGATACTATTTTGGTTTTATGACTTGTTTGGTACACCAAAATATAATTACATTATCCTACTATATATTACATCCTTCGTCACGTACAATCTTTATCCAATAGAAAGAATTGGGTTAGGAAACAACAACATAGAATATTGTGTAAAAGATATTTATACATAATAACAATAATTCATATATATAATATATACTATATAATGTATGTAATAACACATAGAACTGTCAAAGTGAGGCCACAACTCGTGGGCCAACCCAGCCCAAAATGTGGAGCTGTGCCATAAAATTGTTGAATCTTACAATGGATCAAAATTGACAATAGGGTCCACTCAGGCCCAACCCTTGGTGGTTGGTCTGCCCATCAGTCCATCTGTCTTACTCAACTGTACACCACTGTCCAGCCCATCCCAACTCTATCTGTCACTCAGCCTAGCTCAGTCTTCCTCTCCTCCTCACTCAAAGCACCCTCTCACTTAATCAAATTCACTCACCTTCTCTCATCTCACTTGAAAACGAAGAACAGTAACAAAGGTACTGCCACATGCACTCCTCTGTATACCACCACCACGACAACCTTCCATAATGATAATGACAAGTGACCTTCCGCAAGCAATCATCTTCTGCTGCAAGTGACAAACTCCCCTCCAGCCTGTGAAAGCCTCCACGTTCAGCCTCCACCATGACAGCCTCCTCTTGTTTGCAACTTCCTACTTCCATTACCTTTTGGTGTTCTAAACCTATTTTTTTAAATCCAAGTTGATCAATCCGTTTAACCCATAAACCCATGGTGAGCCAAACTAGGCTAGATTTTTTCTGTTTCTTTCAGATTGACCCAGCCAAGCCAATCCATTAAGAAAAGTTGCCACAGCGGGCTAAGCGAGACAAGTTTAACTGGTCTGTTTTGACAACCCTAGTACACATTCATATACATAGAAAATTTGCAAATTAATATATATTACTAATTAATATTTTAAAAACTAAATTAAATAATTAATATTATAACAT
>Ga0123341_1001316_pt1 | contig 18302 bp, 18 predicted proteins | sample Turbeapinknodule_FD_89959 | JGI IMG/M metagenome (GOLD analysis project Ga0123341, IMG submission 89959) | Root nodule microbial communities of legume samples collected from Mexico - Turtle bean Mexico pink nodule | ecosystem: Host-associated > Plants > Roots > Nodule | place: Mexico: Nepantla...
CATGCATACTTTATCTTTCTGGCTGCGGGGTTCAGATTCCAGGGTGTGAACTTCCACATCGTTCAAAACGGTTTTTCAAAACCTATATCCGTTTGCTACTTGACGTGTGGACGATTTAGTCTAACAAAAAATCAAATATAATTATTAATTTATCATGTGTGCGAAGGTATATCGGAATGTTTGTTAATATCAAACAAAATCCAAATACAAACACAACGACAACAAAAAATTACAGAAAAAAAAATATAAGATGTACGCATATACAATGTTCATAAATATATTGTGATACGATGAAAATACACTAAATACTTTGTATCATTTTCGTCTCAAAGTTAACTTAAATTCCTTCACAAGGTGGACCTTCCAAACGAATATAATCATACATGATACCTTGGAAGGGACTGGTGCATCTTGGTTGCGTAAAATATATGGTATTTGTGCCATCAATAAGAAGAGAACCTGGTATACTCACATTGTAAAGCCAATAGATTCCATGAATTCCAAGTCTTGCAATTGAGTTGTCCCTTCCAATTAATCCACTGGTAAATAAGGGTCGCCCGGCATTGGGATCATTTACTCTAACCTTCACGACAATGCATAATGTCAGCACAACATTCTACGAAGTACTTACATATCACAACCAATGAGGGTGTGTATGTGAGAAAAAAAAGGCAAGGGAGTTTACCTGCAATTCAGCTAAGGTTGCAGATGCAATTGCAACTCTCAGTTTGTATGTACTTCCCCGAACCACGCCACTGAGTTCGAACTTGATTTGCCAAGTTGTCCCTTGGAGAGTGTTATCCTCTTTTTTCCTGCAATTGCACAAGCTTGAAAAATTAGTACATGGCATGTAACGTACCCATATTATACAAATAATCAATAATCCATAAATCAGACCTCGGAGCCTGCGCATAAAACCAGTCCTTCCTATAGTCATTAACACCAACTGTGTAAACCAAATCTGTAGCAGGATACAATTCTGTATACCTGTCCCACAGTCCATACTGCCTGAACCTACAAGTTGAGCAAAAAAAGGTAAAATCTAAGAACAGACAAACTGATATCTCAATGAAATATTTCCATCACACGTACAAGGATAAAATGCACAGTTGGGTAAAGATTTTAGCATTTTCATCATTTCGTGCTATAATACAGCATAGTTTTAAAATTAAGCAAAACCTATTTAAGCATCATATGGAAAAACAAAGAAAATCTGATCACTCAATTAAGAATGATCAGAGTAATATGCCCCTAATAGTACAGAACAGAGCTAACCTGTCTGGGTGGTTGATAAAAAGCCTATTCATATATTGGGGATTGGGATCAGGAGCATAAAATTCTGCAGCAGATCTATCAGGAATACCTATTTCCCACAATGTGGGACCATCTCTTGGAGGCTCGTATACAAGTTCACCTAATTCAGTGTAAGAACCTGCATCCCAAGTTTATTAAGCATAGAACTCAACTTTATTTTGCAAGATGGCAAACAAACTCAACTTTGACGAAGCTAAAGAACCTGGCGTTATCTTCATGAAATCTACAAATTTGTAGTCCCCAACAAAGCCAGGCACCCAAGCAAAAAGGTTATAGTCGCCTGGACGTACGTTTCTAATAGTAAAAAATCCATTCTCATCTGCTCTGGTCCAGAATTGATAGTCCTGTTAGGAGTAAAAAGTTAAGTAATCTTCTGGTAAGGAGCTATTTTGGGAACGCTCAATAGCATTCTTGTAATTATATTGATTTTCATAATTTGTGCTTTTCAAAATAAAATAAAAAACAAGATGACGTCTCACGTGGTGAGCGAGATCCCTTTGATCATAATCACATAGATCCATCCTCGCATCGCCCCAAAGGTGATAAAAGTTATAAAAAGAAATTATCTGAGTACAAACTACAAAAAAATACGGCCTATGCAACTAAAATGATAGTTATCCACAAGTGTGGGAAGAGCACCTTGCATTCTCTTTGCCATGACCCTGCATCTCCAGGTGGGGCCAGACCAACATAAGCTCCATTTGCTGATATTAAGTCTGTGCAGATGTACCTACAATTAGAATAGTTTAATAAAATTTGCCAATGCAAGATTTAAACAACCATAATCTTGCTGCTGCTAAGCAGCAGTTGATAAATTATTCAACTTATTTGTTTTAAATTTCTCACCAGAAAATAAAGTGACAACCTTATTTTTTTCATATTACAGAAATAACTAAAAGCTTTTAATAAAACAAGTTGTAGCTTGTATGTAACCCCCACACCTAGCATTGGCCCGAAACAAAATCGCAGAGTGCATTTTAATTAGGAAAAAAAATTGGAATAGAATTAGGAAAGTTTGGTTGTACTCCAAACACCGTGAGATACAAATTGCAAAATAGAATATATAACCCTCAAGAATAAACTGGGAATATCTTGCATGCTTACTTGTCTAAGACAAGTAATCTGCCACTGATGTTGCCCCGTTGATCCGATTTTAAAAAATCCTCTGAAGCTGGGAAATAATATGGCCAACTTTGAACTTCATTCATCATCTGATTATCAATTCAAATTAGCCTTTATCTGATAATTACTAGATCCAACTGTATACACCAAATTCCTCCTAACAAAAGCACAAGAGAAACATGCACAAACCTGTATTTTTGCATCCTCCCATAACCAAAGTGGGTCATCACTGACTGCTGCAGAATTGAGATAAATATATACAGGACCGAAAACCTTCTTCCATGATTCACCACCTCTAATTTTAGGCACCAAATCTTGTCCCGCATAGTGACTACTAAGAAACATCTGATGATGCCAATTTAATAAACATGTCAACAAGGGTTAACATAGTATGATAGCCTTGTAGGAAATTCTTATCTTGGTCTAAAATCTAAATTCATTCACTTACTGCAAGTGTGGTGGGGCCTACGTGTGAGGTCAAATTCTGTTTAAGGGGTCCACCGGAACGAAACTCATCACTAGGTGTGATCTGCCAGAATCCAACTGGTGGATTGAAAGATATCCACCCATGGACTCGATTATCCATGTTTGCACATGAATACTGATACTTGTCATCCACCTGTGAATTAGTTTCAATTCAAATAAAAACCCAATGAAAGAGTTCATACACAATCCATGCAAAGGAAATCATCCTACCCCATTTTTAACAAGCCACATGAATTAGTGGACAGTCAACTTGCCAGATCAAACATCTACATCTACTCCTTGTGTGTTTGGACTTTGATTAATTTTTTCAGATAGAAAGTAGTTTAGATCAGTTGAAAGAAATTATTTTGTAATATGGAAATGTCTTCCCAAAAGTAATTCTATAAGAATGTATTTTTGTTCTGGAAAGTGGAGACAAAATTGCTTTATGGCGTCAGATTACTAAAATGATATACAAAATTTAAAGGGTGTAATTTAGCTCCTTCCCCATCCTCCCCAATGATTAGTTTCAGCTGCATTTTGCCACTATGGTTTCATGATATTAAAACTTTAACTGATGCCAGTTACAAAAAAGCAGTTGAAGATTCCTTTATTCTTCTAGAAACAATGTTCTCCTTGTCATTTAGGAATAGATGTCTTATATGTAATCCTTTTAGTTTAATGGAATATAGCATGAATAAGTTTATCATAGTTGACAGCCATAAAAGAGACAAGTGTTCTAAGTAGATAACAAATATGTTAATGAAAGTATTAAGGGGCAAAGTGGCAAAGTTTAAACCACATGGTGGCAAAGTAATATTCCCCAAACCACATGGGGGAAATTAAATTTAACCATAATGTAAAATAATATATAATCACGCAAGTGGGACACATCGTAAACTTTTGTACCAACGAATTCAGTGTGGGAACTAACATTCAAGCCATCTGAAGAAGCAAAAACTACTAGGTAAAATACAATTGGAAGCTTCAAACAATAAAAAACAATGTCAGGAAACATTTGCACGGATACCTCTCCTTGCAATTGTGGGTCTTTGGGGTTGGTTAGTAGGACAGCTTCTGCATAGCCCAAGGTTTGGCATCTTCCTGGTAACCGATCTTCTGGATAAGGAAGAATCCTTCGTCTATTGTCTGCCATAGCCATGTATTGAAACCTACATACTTCATTGTTAAAGTGGATGAAAATCCAAAAATAAATAACAGTTCCTATTTATCTACCAAGACCATCTCAACTGATATGGCTATATTAGTGAAAGAAACTGATATTTGGGATGACAAAATTATATGCAAATCCTATAAAATTATTCAGTAACTATCCTTTTCACCAGAAAATGTTCTACAAATTTTGTGTTAGATATGCAAATACAATAAACAAGTACAAAAGAATGAGAAACATAAAGAAAGGCCTCAGACGTTTTTGTCAAAATGATAGAATTTACTTGTCTTTTCTTAGCTTGAAAGTAATCCTTGTTTCACTGAGATCAAAATCTGGCCATCCATTTAAGTGTTCATAAATTCCGTAAGAGTAGAAGCCTGATGAACCACGGAGCATTATAAATCTGAAATTGACCATCCACAAATTTTAATCCTATAGCTATCAGTAAAAGAAGCCAACTGATACACAAAACTAGAGCAAGGACCTTTTGTCAATATTTAAGGGGACAAATTTTCCCTCTAGAGAAGGATCCCACATTCTTGTGAAAGAAAGCTCCACCTGTTCCTCATTTTGAACTATAACTTTAAAACACGTTCCTTGAATCCTGAACCATAACATAACATCTTGAGTTTGCATGTGTGCTTAAAATATCATCTTTTGAGCAATAATGGAACTGATAAGATTGCAAGTAGACCATGTAATGATGTAACCAAAAATGGAGGGGTTCGACAACTGTTTTTCTTCTACTCAGGCGACATAAAAACCACTCCTAGTTTAATTTCAAACTCTTTAACAACCAGTTTATTTCTGATCAGGTGTGACTTAAAAACCACTCCAAATATAATATCAAACCCAAAAAGTTTGAATGCATTTGAATAAATCTTTATTGAGAATTCGAATTGTTGAAATAATACCAAAGACACCATGAAGTTACAAAAGAAAGTAGTATTGTCATACACATCAAAGATCCCTTTGGTTCCTGGCGCACTCCAAACGAGGTCCCAATACCTAAACATTCAATTGAAAGACAAAATCAGCTTACGGCTTCAAAAAGTGAGAGCTTCCTATGATTTCTCCACAATGAGTAAGAAGTGTGTTTTTGTCTTTCTTAATGATAAGCTGTACGACATACTGTTCTCCGCAAGACAAATCTGTCAACCAATTCACCGTGTCTATCGAATACATTGTGTGTGGATGTGAGAAAGGGAGAGATAAGAATTATTCATCGCTAGGGGCGCATACCCTCTATTAGACTCCTTGTTGAGAACTTCCAGCAAATTGTCAACACCATTATATCGTATCCCAGTGACAATCCCACCTGGATTTGATAACGTAACCTGGACTATGCCATTATCCATCACCACCTGCACATGCCAAGACATTAAAACAATAACATGAAACTAAAATTTAACTGACAGTGTGGTTTTACATAACGTTGTCAAAGCTTCACTAAGACACATTGTACATTCAAACTTAAGCTACAAGGAAAAAGAAACATACAGCAATTTAACTGGCTTCAGAATATTTTTTCTGATCTTAATAATTTTTTATGTTCTGGTTTTATTAAGCAAATTAAGCTTGTTGCTATCACCTTTTCTCTTTGAATGATATAGAGGATGAGGAATCATACTAGATTTCAACAACGCATTAATATGGTCTATGACATTCACATGGTTAAGGACTGTATTCGGATTTAAGGTAATATGTCTAATCATATGAATGACTTCTCAGTCTTGAAGTTTTTTAGCATTAGCACATGGTAAGGTCTCTGTTCCTTCCCGTGCAAGTGTATTGGGACTTCCCTGCGGTGAGCTGGACTAAAGTGAACACCAACGATGATGCTCCGAGTATCCAGATCCTGTTGCTAATATATTGGTAATTTTTCTACTTTTTTGGGAATCAGAATTCCTTGTATGCTGAGGTCGTGGGGGCTATTCTTGCCATTGAACATGCTCAGAGGGCTGGGTTCAAGAAGTTTTGGTTGGAGAGTGATTCTACTTTGCTTTATCAAGTTTTTTCTTTTGCTGAAGTGGTTCCTTGAACTCTTAGAGGGAGATGGAGAAGGTGATGCAACTATGTGTTGGCATGGATTCCAAAGTTCTTCATATTTTTAGAGAAGAAAATAATGTTTTTAGAGAAGAAAATAATTGTGTTGATAAAATGGCTATTCTGGGTTGATAAAAAGTTTGACTTTTTTTGGTACTTTGTTATGCATCTTGTCTTAGTTTGGATTTTTTCCATAACATATACCAATTTCCTTTATTCCATATCTAGGTTATGTTTCCTTTTTAGTTTGGATTTTTTCCATAACATATCCCAATTTCCTTTATTCCGTATCTAGGTTATGTTTCCTTTTCTAATATGGATTTTGGTTTGCATGTATTCTTTTATTTTATCTTTTATGTTCATAGCGATGTCTAACACAAGTTTTATAATAAAAAAAATTAGATGCTGAAGTATAGGTGCGTGGCACAAATTCAAATATAACAAGTCTTTTTAAGGCTTTGAGATAAAAGCGTCAAACTTACATGGTGATCTTGGATGTGCAGCCGTACCCCTGGGCCGGACATGGTGAACCCTTGTTTTTGTTTTTACTAGCTTGCAGATAACAGAAGGAATCTATTTAAAAATTCCATCAGCGAAGTTTAAAAGAAACGGAATGACTTAAGGAAACAGAACATGATCGTATCAATTTCAAATTTTCAATCACTTCACATTTCAATGAAATGTAAAAACAGTCGCAACCAGTTATAATGCTTGAACTTCTAATTATGTCTACATATTTCAGATACCTTAGTTTTCTGTGACAACAAAAACGTAAACCTCTTAATCATAAAAATGACAAATAGATGAAAGTGAAATAATCATTCAACTTCTTCAGAGTGATCAAATAGGGTGATTCACAGCCAAATATACACTGTGCGAGAAATTTCAAGAATATATATGAGAAAAACATATATCAAGAAATCATATTTTTCATGAATTACAATCGATGAGGATGATTGGTGGGGTTACCGAGGGAAACGTACTATAACAGTGGACGACGATGGAATCCGAGGGATCAAGAGACACGTATCCACCTGAGAGTGTGAAAATCACCTTCTTAACAATAGCGGATTCGAAAGTGCATAATGGGAAACGGAGTTTTAGAACAGAACTCTATACTTTACTTTGTAATTGCAGTAACTGTATTGATCCCAGGTGTCACAAAATAATATGTTTTGAACTATTTTAATATTTTTACATATTACACAAATTATAGTAAATTTATTACAAATTTTATCTATACCATGTACTACCAATTATAGTAAATTATCTATAAATTTATTAGAAATTATAGTAAATTATAAATTTATTACAAATTTTAAACTACCTTATAATCTTCAAGATAATTTGTGATAGGAAAAATATTATATAAATAATATAACTCAACTTAAAATGCTAACAAAAATGAGAGATGGAAAGGGGAATGTAAGCAAATATTTCATGAACTCAAATAAAAAAGAATTTGTATATTTTATTTGTAAACCTCTTACTCTAATGAAAAACGCTAATACAATTAATAGTTGATAGGTGTATCAATGAATAATGAGATTATGAGATCTCATAGTGTATTGTTGAATATTGACTATCGAGTATCGATGTATTACCTAAATACTGATGTATTGTCAAGAACTATCCGACATCTTAATAAAATAGACTATCAAACAACTCTACAAGATTAATGATGTCACTAATGAATATTTCAAGTAAACATTCACAAATTATTATTAAAGAACAATTGAGCTCAATTGGACCCAGTCTAATTATTCATACAGTCAAAAATTCAACACAATTATTATAAATACGAGAACCCTAAGGTCAAAGATAATGTATTCCTGAACTAACATCTTTTACTCTCACAAGTATCATATCTAGGACTCAAAGACCAAGAAGGAGAAAAGTCTGACTTACGAGGATAATAAGTAATTGGTTTAGGGTACATTAAAAGAGTTTGATTATCTAATCGTACATTAAAAGAATTTTAAAATATAAAATTTATTTCAATAATTTTTACAAACCAGGACATTATTTAAAATTAAAAAAAAAAAAAAAACTAGAACTCAAATATCGAGAAGTCCAAAAAGAGAAAAAACCAACTTGTAAGAATAGTAGATAATTGAGTTTTTAAGCATGTTGACAAGAGTTTGATTATCTAATTATACATTAAAAAAAATTGTAAAATATAAAATTTATTTCAATGATTTCTATATACCGGGACATTAGTTAAAATTACAGAGAAAAAAAATGGATGAAAAAGAGTATGCACATGTGGATAGGACCTGGAATGAGACAAAAATTTGTCCAACGTAATGTAAAAGGCTTAAAACATTTAGTTATGTTTGGGTATGTAAATACAGGATGGAAGTCTCTGCTTCAATAGCGTGAATATTAGCATCAACCTAAAACGTTTTAGCGATGACGAACTGACATTAATCATTCTCAACACAAATGCATACTCCATGCCTCTGTTGTTCAGAAAAAAAATTGATGTTGCACTTTATTACTCTCACTGTAGGCTTCCATCCACTCTTCTTTCTGGATACTTTGCAGTTTTCCGTTTGCCAAATTTCATTCCCATCTCTTAACTTGACTTGCAACAATACCTTCTAGAATATTTATCTCCCTCCCACACCATGTTGTTTTGTCTCCTCTTTTTGGTATAAGCACTATGTTGGTATCATTTAAACTAGGGGAATGTCACTCATACCAAGTTGGAGCTTTGAAGTAAATTGGAAAAGTAAGACTTGGAAATGTCACTCATACCTTCTTGATCATCCTTCACATCTCCACCATCGTTTTCCAATATGCGCATTCTATCTTGTTTTTTTCTTATAGATGTATAAGCATGGAAAAACTTTGAATTTGCATCTCCAAGAAGCATCATCCTCTTTAGCCAAAAGAGTTATCATCTTCTAACGTAGCTCCTCCATTCTGTTCATCCCCTAGAGTTCTTCTCCTCAACTGTTCCAACTCCTTTCTACATGTATCAACGTCTACCCCAAACTTCATTCTTATCCTCCTATCCAAATCTTCAAGTCTTTGGTGCATCCTAGTATCATCCAAGGAGGTTGAACTTGCTCACCCCACTTGTCCTTATAAGACAAGAAGTCGTTGTAATTTCCATAGTGCATCAGGGTAGGAAGGTGTCATCTGCCAAACTCCTCATCATATCTCAAGACTCGTATCTACAACATTTTACTGTAAGAGGTTTCATGGTGATGGAACAAATTAATTTATTCTTCCAGGATTATAGTTGTAAGGAAGTACAGACGAACATATTGGCTGAAAAGCTCATTTTACTTAGTGAGAAAGAAAAACAGAAAAATTTGTGTATGTAACAATTAGGTAAAGATATGTCTATTTATCTGAACTGAAATTCATCTATTTTTCACGAGATGTTTTTTTCATTTAATAGACAGGAATATTTATAATTAAGTAATCCCTATATTAAAAGAAAGTAAAATGCATATCCAAAAGTGCTAAATACTCACCTTCATCTGCATACGTTATTATTTATTAAAATTTGCTTAACATTAGCTACACGGAATCACATCCTAAATGTCTCATAAACAAAACCCAACAAATAAAACTTACCCAGATTCTATCCAAAAACAATATTGCAGTTCCCAGATAATTAGAGGATTAACAAACAAATAGCAATATAGGTAACGAATGACTCATTTATCTCTTGCTACTTGGCAGTTGTCACTATCAAATAGAAGACCACAATAATAATTTAATGACAATGCCAATGTGTTTTATCCGCAGGTGAAGGATATCCCATAATTATCTCATTCGACCTTCTGTTGTATGCAAATAAATTATACAGATCAAGCAAATTTACAGTGACATGTATTCTTTCCGCTGTTATTGCACATTGCTGAGATCTGTCTTTCTCGGGAAAAAAATAGACCCAAGTATAACAGCAATACCGGTGATTGCTATTGTGAAAAAAACACGCTTTCTAGGGAAATCATTCTGCGGCCTTCTTCGAGGACCTTCGTCTCTTTCAACTGGCCTCACGTACCTTCACACGAAAATTAAAAGTAAATATTCAATCACCAAAAATAAACAAGTGCATATCATTAATGACCCATTCCAAGATAAAATCAGTCCTCTTAAGATTTAATGTAAACATCGGAATAATTCAAGTTGATGTCATATGTAGCTTGACAGGACCATTTTTTGACATCTTTTATGAAGCAAATCACAGAAAAAGGAATTCAACAAAAGCTAATAGGAAGGAACTTCTTTTAAAGGGAAGAAAAACAAACTGAACCAGATAATGCCTTTAACAATCAAACAACTCCAGAAAAACGGGAGATATCACTCAGATGATAATTCATTGTTCAAAAATTTCATGGAACTTGTCTGTGGTTAACAGTATGTGAATTGTTATTTTACCATCTACACTTAATATACGACCTGCCTATTCTCAATAACATCTACACTAATAATTGTTATATATTTTTAAACTGACAGTGCTTTGCCACTCTCCTGCAAAATGTACAATTCAGCACTAAATGAATTATAAAAATTTCTGTAGCAACCATAAATTTGCATGCTACTAATAGACAAATTGCACCAACTACAAGTAACAGGCACCAAGCATCTCAGAAAGAGAGCACAAAAATGCATTTAAGACCTGCACAGGATGGAACATAATTCTAAGAAACAAATCCATCCCCAACTCTCGTGACAACTATAAGCTGCATCAAGAAATAATCTTTCACGAATGCATTTTGTTTTTTATATTTTGTGGAAAAAATCACATTTTTTTCCTCCCAAAACTCTCTGAAGGAGCTTTTGATTACAAGCTTTTTGAACTACAAAATAATCTAATTGAAACACATACTGGAATCAAATAATGACATTTCCTACCTTGAAGACCCTGAAGAATTTTCTTGAATTCTATTGCAACTATCTTCATGGTTGTATCTTTCACGCAGTCGAACATATTTGTTACAAAGGTGACAAAGTTCTGTTCGATTCCCACATACTTCCTGAATATTTAAAAATCAAACTGAAATTAGTACCAGAGTACATTGATTGATGTAGACTTCTCAAATACAAAAGTCTTTATAAACACTACCTGATGCTCAGCCAGATCAATGGCCGGCAAAGGAAACTCACAGAACTCACAGGTGACCATCCTTCTAGGACAATTTTCATCTTTATGGATATCTAAAATATCACGTTCCATAGTTTCACTGCACAGCGAACAGGCAACCTGCACAAATTACCATTTTCTTTTGAATAACCAGTGCAAAAGTGAATTTTAAATCTGATTTCATGAACTGTGTTATAATGTGCTAGGCAGCCTTTGGGTGAAGGGGAAGGGAGGGGCCACGGGAAGGAACTGATGGGCATGTAGCCAGCCTCCTCTAGCGAATGGAGTTGACACTCCAAGTTTCTACACTCTATGATATGACAGGCACCTTCATATCACATACTGGACATAGTAAAACTGGGACAGGTTTAAAATAATTTACACATGTTACTGCATCCCCTTTTCATACATGATTGCTAAAAAATTAAAGCCATATTAACTGAGTATAGGAAAATTGAAAGAGCTGGTTAATATTTATATCCGATTACTAAAGCTTTACCCCCACCCACCCTGCTCTATCTACTAGATACAAAAAATCAAAGTACGGAAGAATCCTTTAAGAAAGTAAACCCCCACCAACCAATATATATTCCCTCTTGCGAACCATTATCTTTTTCTATAAAGCACCATTATCTTAAAAACAATATAGAACCAACACTCCATCGACAAGTCCCAAATATAAGAACTAAAGCAACAATTACTCAGAAGCCATGCTAGAAAATATATCATCAATCCCACTCCAACCCATCCATTAATAAAGTTTGATGGATATTCAATCCATCTATTATTTTCTTTTCTAATTTTTATATGTCTATGGGATTATAATTCTGCCATTCTCCTTTTTCACAATTCAGGAGCCACAAAATTACTATTTGTAACTTAAAAATTCCAGAGACAGTTGAGTAATCAATTTTGTTCAAATTTAAATTGACTTGCGTTTTTATTAGGTTGTTTTCAAATTTATATTTAGTCAATGTACAGTTCAATGTTGTCATTTTCAGTTGGAAAGCATGGGAGAAAATTGAGGGGAAAAAGAAAATGAAAACTATTTCCTAAAAGCTACAACATAACAGTTGACAAACTGAGGAGCTGACCCAAAAAATTATACTTTTATTAATATGTAAATTTGAAATCCGGAAATCATAAAGTATTTATTTAATTAAATTTTAAATACTTTTTTGTTAGAGCTATTGATTTGAACATTTTTTCATATACACAGGTTTCAAGAACAAAACTGACGGAATATATGATATGAACTACATATATAGAAAACAAAATGCAAACGATAAAATTCTAATATAAGGACCCATCATAAGGTAACTTTTAGAGATTGAGAGGGTTCTTAAGAAGCGAAGTTTAATATTAACTCAACCTTACAAAATTTGTCTATAAAGTGAGATTTGCACTCACTTATATACTACAAATTAACTTTATCTTTAGTTGATGTGGGATCTCTAACAGGATAACAAAGAGCAAAGAATGACAGACTTTTTACCTGGCAGATTCAATTAGTCCAAAATATCTGCAGAGATATGGTTACAGCTAGTAAGAGGAGCCGAGTGACTCATGGGACAATCTCAAGATTCAGTTAGACAATTCTCTCGGTGACTCGGTTGAAGAAGCTGGCGTCTAATATATCCTATTTAGATCAATTACCATTATGAATCGAAAAGATCTAAAAAATCCAACCCATTAGATCTACAGTCAACTTGAAGAGTTCGATTGAATGATAAATGGACCGGGGGATCATTTTCCACCACTAACTAAAATTGTCAAACCAATTGTCACTGAGACATCAATTTAGACCCTAAAAAAAGTTCAAAATAAACTCAATTTTTTTGTATTTATTCTCTGATTTTCTTTATCTCCAAATACAAAAACTTCTCAACTTATATATTTATCAAGCAAAACAAGACAAAAGTTTCCATACCGGGGCATGTGTGTTCAAATAGTGCTCCTCGGCAAGTGTTTTCGGAACCATATCGCAACAAATTTTGCATCTTTCAAGGTTCCGAGAGCAATGAGCATAATGCAAATCAATATTTGCAGAAGGGATAGCCCGATCACTAAAAAGACAAAGAAAAACATAACGAGAAAGAATCATGATCAAATCTCCTGAGGATAAAGCATAAACACGTGATTTAGGCATTCAATACGAACAAAGCATCACCCTGGGGAAAAAAAAGAAATCAAGAATCACATCATCATGGCTTTCATCGCCCTGAAGCAGTTCTGAGTCAAATATGATACCAGTAACGAGTAAAATTGCTTTTACCCACGAAACAGAAAATTCCAATTATCAACGATTTTAAGCTTGGAACTGACAGGGAAGTAAATCAATATTGTATAACAAAATCACTAAACCTAGTTCCCCACTTTAACAGAGATAAAATAATTGGTGATCATTCCAGCGTAAACCCTTCATAAATTGGGAGGGAGGTGTTTACCAGTGAGTACATATACCAGTGGCCTGATCGGACACCGTTGCCATGTCGTAGAAAGAAGCGACCTCGTTCTAGGACCAGATCTTAACGAAAGAATTAAAACAGGAAAGACATTAATAACTATAAGAAATAAGAAAACAAAAATAGAAACGAAATTAAATTAAAAATATATATGAGGGAGAGAGATTACAAAAGTAGAGATTTGGAATGGGGGCAGAAAGAAGAGGAGGGTTAGGTTATTATTAAGGAAAATTTGGGTAAAATAAACAATTGGAGAATTGCTCTTGTTGAACCACACTTATTTGAGGAGACTTTTCGGAACCTTCGGCCATTAAAATAGATGATAGAGAAAGTAGCTGCATTTACCTTACGCGCCATTAAGACAAGGGAGCCATCAACAACCTACCCTTTTCATCTTGTTGGGCCGTATGGGCTTAAACTCATAAATTCAAATGGATAATGATATATTTTTCTATGCTTTGGTAGTGGAAGAATTAGATGAATTTTGCTGTGAATGAATTGATTTGGAAGTTATAATAGTGAGGACGAAGGAGGGGTGTGAATAGAAGAATAGCTTCACAATTATTTAAATTTTCAAAAGATGTAAAATGTGAAAGTGCAGAAAAGGGATGCAAATAGTAAAGGAATGGGCCAATGATAAAGAGGTCGTAACAAAATGAAAGCCCAAGGAAGCCCAATTTATTGTGAGGACAAAATCACAAAGCTGCGTCTTTGAAGAACGAGAACGAAGGGGTATAGGATAAGTACCCTGGTTTTGTGGTCCCTGCAAAACCCCCTAAGGTATCAGCCACCGCGCTTTCTCACCGTTTCCGTCGAACCTCTCAAACTTAAAGAGGTAAACAAAAAACACTTTTCATTCATCCAATCATCTTTTTCTACATATCACTACAGTTTCAGTGGCAATACTTTTGCAAGTTTAGAGAAAGCAATGGATTTAGTGGTATCACCCGAACAGTTTTGTTCATTTCACCGCCTTCATATCATCAGAGCTAGGGTTTCGGATAACACCGTTTCGCGCCCTTTCATTCTATCTGCTGATACTGTTACGCACTTTACAAAATTGAAAGCCACTAGGTTTAGAAAGCGTTCAGAGAGTCGCGTTTTCGCTGTTTCCAAATCCGAAACCTCTGGTTTGAACGGTAGACTGCAACAAATTGTGAGCACCCCAAACGGGGACTTGAATGGCATAGCCATGGAATCTTCGGGCAACGGGGTGAACTGTTCCCGGAACTTCGAGGAGTTTGCGAGCAACATTCATCTCCGGAAGTTGGTTAGAAACGGGGAATTGGAGGAAGGGCTTAAGTTTCTGGAGCGCATGATATACCAGGGGGATATCCCTGATGTCATTGCCTGCACCAGCTTAATTCGTGGGTTTTGCAAGGGTGGGAAGACTAAGAAAGCAACGAGAGTCATGGAAATTTTGGAGAATTCGGGTGCTGTTCCTGATGTCATAACTTACAATGTTTTGATTAGTGGTTATTGCAAATCAGGAGATATAGATAGAGCCTTGCAGGTTTTGGAGAGAATGAGTGTTGCTCCGGATGTTGTTACATATAACACCATTTTGCGTAGTTTGTGTAGCAGTGGGAAATTGAAGGAGGCAATGGAGGTTCTCGACAGGCAGCTGCAGAGGGAGTGTTATCCTGATGTGATTACTTACACGATCTTGATTGAAGCAACTTGTAATGAAAGTGGCGTTGGTCAGGCGATGAAACTGTTGGATGAGATGAGGAACAAAGGATGCAAACCTGATGTAGTCACATACAATGTTCTTATCAATGGTATTTGCAAGGAGGGTAGATTGGATGAGGCTATTAAGTTTTTGAATAGCATGCCTTCATATGGTTGTCAACCGAATGTGATAACTCATAACATTATTCTGCGTAGCATGTGTAGCACTGGGAGATGGATGGATGCTGAGAAGCTTTTAGCTGACATGCTGAGGAAGGGTTGTTCCCCTAGTGTTGTTACTTTCAATATCTTGATTAACTTCTTGTGCCGGAAACGGTTACTGGGGAGAGCCATTGATGTCTTGGAGAAAATGCCAAAGCATGGTTGTGTACCAAATTCCTTGAGTTACAATCCATTGCTTCATGGGTTTTGTCAAGAGAAAAAGATGGATAGAGCAATTGAGTATTTGGAAATAATGGTGTCAAGGGGTTGTTACCCGGATATAGTGACCTACAACACTTTGCTTACAGCACTATGCAAGGACGGGAAGGTGGATGCTGCAATTGAAATACTGAATCAACTAAGTAGCAAGGGATGCTCACCTGTTTTAGTTACTTATAATACGGTTATTGATGGTCTTGCAAAGGTGGGAAAAACAGAGTCTGCTGTGGAACTCTTAGAAGAGATGCGCAGAAAGGGTCTTAAACCTGATATAATTACGTACTCTTCACTGCTTCGGGGACTTGGCCGTGAAGGAAAGGTGGATAAGGCTATCAAAATTTTCCGTGACATGGAAGGATTAAGTATTAAGCCCAATGCCATCACTTACAACTCAATCATGTTCGGACTTTGTAAGGCTCAGCAAACTAGCCGTGCTATTGATTTTCTGGCTTATATGGTAGAGCAAGGATGCAGACCTACCGAAGTTACATATACCATTCTTATAGAAGGCATTGCTGATGAAGGATTAGCTGAGGAAGCTTTGGAGTTGTTGAATGTATTGTGCTCGAGAGGATTTGTGAAGAAAAGTTCGGCTGAACAGGTAGCAGTCAAGATGTAGGATAAAATGCATTTTTACCTTGTAAACTTAGATGGCTAAGTAACATTTTTGAGCACATAGATTTTGTTAAACCCCTCAGGTGAGTTACTTGTTCTGGATATTGGATTTTTATTTTGAGGAGGAAGAGGGGCTGCCGAAATGCGTGTCAATTTTGTTAGGAGGTCATTGTAATTCAGTCCAGACATATTTAATTATAATTTATATTATATACTGCTTGGGAGTTAATATAGGCTAATAATACTGTTTCCCCACCCTACTTCAGCATCCATGGTGACAGTTTTTGAATCTTATTTTTCAAGATATTTGATAAGAATGCAGATTGTGGTATGATTGATTCAAATAAATTTGTACCGATGTCTTATTTTGCTTAGAGCAATTTCTTTTTCAGCAAATGGTCAAGAGCACAGTATGTTGTAAAATGAAGATATGTGCTTTATCAATGGGTCTGAGTTTCATCAGTGTTGCCAAATTTAAACAAGCCAACATAATTGGTGCCTTAATTTGTCTACTTGCTGTACTGATGATACAAGAGAAATGCGACTGAGAAGCTATTTGCGTGGTATTTTTAAAATTATTGTAGCAGTTTGGTTGAGCCGATGCCACTAGAGGGCTTTTCCTACATGTTTGTGTGACTTTCTCATGGCATTGGGTGATTGATTCATCGATCATCGATGGTCACTCAAAAAGTAAAGACAATTCATGCAATTTCAGGAGTGCTTCATTTTCTCCGTTGCTAATCCTTTCTGACATTGTCCATGATTGACTGTTCCTCGCTGTACCTTTGAGGGACTCGTATTGCTCACACACACAAACAAAATATAGAGTACCCATCAAAGTTTTCACCATAGCTCTGAAGGAGGCTTCTAACGAGTGTGAACTCCTTGAAGTTGGCTCAATTTCTCAAAAGTCACTCCAGCCAGTCTAAACCAAGCACCAGTGGTTTACTTGCAGGTATTATTAGTATTGTTGCATTCAATTTATTTCCTTGGATTGGAGTGGAACTATTTTTTGGGTCTTTCCTCTATCATGCTCCACGTTTAATTTTACATTTACGAAATGTGTGGGAGCAAGGATGCCACTCGGACCATTAATTGGCACATTATCATGGCAGATGTTGCTTTTCACTGTGACAAATTCAAACATGACAACCTCCGTTATGGCTTTTTGTTTTCTCGGGAATCTCCAGTTATAATTGGCGTGATATTTTTCCAATTATTTTAGACAAAAAAATGCTATTTCATACATAACGAACGTCACAGTCACTGTATATCAAGTGATTGGAAAGGATGGACCATGGATGAGGAGTACCTGCAGTTGGAAGGAGAAAGAATATTTAATCTCTCTACCCTTAATTCTGTTTTTCAATTCTTATAAAATAGACCATTGTTATTGCCACGCCCTTCTTATACTGTTTTAATATTCTTTCTGATGTATTATGCAGAAACATGATTTTTTATTTTTTTTGTAGAAAAGAGCAAACAAAAGAAAAAGAAATAAAACACAAACTGCATTAATAAATCCTATACAATTTTACCAAACACATCACATCTAACCAAAAAAAAGTTAAAAATGAATGTCATGGTTCCTAAGATGTTATTGTATTCTTCTTCTTTTTGTTAGAAGCATAAAAGCCAAAATTAGTAAAAAGACTTTGCATACAAAGAATCATATATTAGGTCTAAATAGACTTTCCTTTATTTGTAAAAACTATAGGAGGGGGCATAGGTGGTATCTAGGGCTCATGAAATTGTCTTGAAACTTCATGTCCCTGTGACATCATTTTATTTAGACCTAGTAAAACTAGGAAATTTGATTTAAAAATGTTTTAAAAACTCTTGTAAATATAAATATAATCAAATATACTAGTGGGTATAAATA
>Ga0123341_1001317_pt1 | contig 18298 bp, 6 predicted proteins | sample Turbeapinknodule_FD_89959 | JGI IMG/M metagenome (GOLD analysis project Ga0123341, IMG submission 89959) | Root nodule microbial communities of legume samples collected from Mexico - Turtle bean Mexico pink nodule | ecosystem: Host-associated > Plants > Roots > Nodule | place: Mexico: Nepantla...
ATATAATTTTTTAAATAAAAATAAACAAAATTTAAAAGTTAACTTTATGTAGCGTATTATTTAACACATATATAATAGTATTAGTATTGTAACTTAAATAATTAATATTTATAAATTAAGTTCTAATTATTAATGATATAAAAATAATTTAACATACAAAGATAATATTTTTTTTATTTAAACATTAATTATTTAATTAAATATCTAAAAAATATTTACACAATTAAATGTGTTTATATATATATATATAAGAAAATAAAAGATAATAAAATTATAAAAAAGGGCTATTAAATTATTGTACATGAGATGAATAAATATTTAGTTGGAATTTGACAAGAATTATTGCTATGTTTATACATTTAAAGTGTATATAGTGTGAGGTGTTAAGAACATATGTGTGGCTTTAGAAGTGAGTTAAATGTTAATAATATGTTATGTATAAGATAGTAATTATTGAAAATATAATGTTATTTTGTGCATTCATAGAATAAGCATAAAGTTACGAAGTTTTATAGATAGAATATTCAAGATTTACTGATAGTTTGAATTATATAAATGATGGTATCAAAGTGATGAAAAGTTGATTGAGAAGAATTTTGTTACTTATTTGAGGTGCTTGTGCCGGAGTTATTTTTATATAAGTTAAGTGTTATATGGATGAATTATGACAAAAAAAATTAAGGGATTTTCCCATGATAATTCAAACACCAAATATTTCATAAAAAATTAAGGTTACAAAATAAATAATAAACATGTTTTTATATTTTTTAAGCTACTACTTCTAATAAATTAAAATCACGTGATATAAAAAAATTATTAATCTTTCTTTTTGTGTTCTTACACCATTTAAACTTAAAGTAAGATAATTAGCTCGGATATATTTCAAGTGATTGCAACCTATCTTGTTTTATTCGCTTTAAATTTTGTTGTTACATAAAGTATTTGTTACTTTGTTAGTGTTATTTTTCACTCGTTACCATTAGTTATAAGTATTTGGTATTTTAAATTTGTAAGATAGAAATAGAATTAATAACTACTTTTTATATTACATATAGTTTTAGTATATTCTAATTAAGAATTCTAAAACTATAAACATATTATATTATTTTTGTTTTTAGAGATAAAATCTCTATTTATGATATAAAAAAAATCAATTATTTTACATTTATCCATTTATATTAATTTTATGAAATAAATATTTGGATTTTCTGTTCATTTCGTAAGCTACCAAACCTTTTTAAAGTGAGAGTTATAATTTTTTAGTTAACTTCGAGTTGACAGATCAACTTACTTGGTTCTCTTTTTTGGTGGGTTAATGGTGAAACAGACCAAAACGGTCTTGTCCCAACTCTATTTTTTTTTTCTTTTCTTATTTTCATCTTTTGGTGTTGAATTAGGATTTATTTCTGATTATAGAATTAAATCACATTATGTACTTTCTCACAAAAACTCAAATTAATGGGTGCTTTTTTGTTTTTTAAATGAACTTTGAAGCAATACTTTTTTTACTGTTAATATACTCATATAGTTTCTCGTTTCATATTAATGAGAGAGCAATTTGGTACGCATTTGTTTACGTATAATCATTTGAAGAACATAATCATAACAACAAAGTTTAAGTCTCGGTTAAGTTTTATAGTTTATAGATAAAATATAGATGAAACAATGTAACTAAATAATTATTTGTATTTTTTTTAATAATATTTTTTTCATGTGATAAAAAATGATTGTTATTACTTGAGATGTCAGTCTACCTGCTCGTTGGAGATCACACATCAACTAGAAATTAGAGTCTTTCATTGTATATAAGTGGGTGCAAACCTCAACCTCACGAGTCTTTCATTGCATAATGATGTTTAACAAGAAAATTTTTATTTGAAAAAATAATAGAAAACAGATTAAAGAATGGATAATCTCGTTATTTTAAAGAATAAATTGTAAAATGTTTTAAATTATATTATATATATATTTTGAATTTTAGAAGATAATATAAAACATAAGCATATTTATGTTTTTATTTAAATTTTTAAATATAATTTCATTAATAAATAAAATATGTATTTATTTATATATATTACGATAAGATTATAAATTCGTGTTTAAAAGTAGGCATGTATATTAACAGGCATGATAACAGATAATTTAGTAGATCTAACAACTATCACTAATATAAACTCTAAATGAGTATACCATAAAAGAAGAATTGATTCTTAATTAATAGATCTAAGTTTGTTAGGAATTAGTTTAGGATAATATTGAAGAAAAAGGAAAGAAGAAAGAAAAATGAAGAGAAAAGAAAAGAAAGAATGAAGTAAATTAAGATGGTGAGTGGTTGGAGGGACCATGGTGAGTGGTTCACTCGGTTTGTAACTTTTCCATAATATGCTCCTTGTCTCCCTTTTCCTCTTACTCATCACTCATAATTTCCTCCATTCCTCCAATCTAATTAACTTGTTCTTTTTTATAACAAAATTTATTAGCATTATCCTCTTCCATTTCCATTTTCTGTTCACCCTATCAAATCCCATCCCATCTCATATCAGTGGAGGACTTAACAGAATCTCAGATCATTAGCTAATTCCCCACTTAACTCATCCCTCCCCTTCCCTTCTCCTTTTCCTATACACCCATATGCATCCTCTGTAACTATCATCTTTTCTAGCTACTAACACCTCAAATCAAGGAATATAACTAACCTATCAACATTTTTTTATATATATTTTATCATAATCTTATCCGTATGAAATATATCATTTTTTTTATTAAAGAATCTAATCTTATTAAAAATTATATATAAAATAGTTTAAATAAATGTAATTGTTCTAGTAAAGGAAGATGTATGTAATTGTTCTAGTAAAGGAAGATGTATCTTAAACTAGAACATTCAGTTTAGTCATAAATAGTAATTTTCAGTCAAAATTTCTATCTTCTCGAGGGTCTGTCTCCAGTTCCATTCCATAATTAATCTCTATCCAACATATCTAATTCATTTTTGTGATTAACGTCCTTCCTTCTTTATGAAAAGTAAATTGGACGTTTTCGCTACACAAATGGGTTCAGTCTATGACCTCACAACCCTCTAACTCAGACATAAATCAATGAGACTAATAAGTTCGTAATCATTGATTTGCAAAGATTAAGACCATTTCGCCACATAATGAGCTAGACTCATAATCTCACATTAATATTTAATGTTCTAAAATGGAACTCTTTTGATAATCCACTACAAGAAAAACATTAACTAGAAACTAATTTTAGAGAAAAAAATAATTAGTTGCTACAGTGATTAAATTAGAGAACATTTTAGAGACTAAAAAAATTATTAGTTTCTAAATTAGTTTCTATTAGTAATAATAGTTTCTAATTAGCTACCAATGTTTTTGCTACCAAATTTAGAATCTAAATAATTGGTAGTTAAAACATTGATGGTTAATTAGATACCAATTTAGAAACTATTTATCAATAATAAAAATTAATTTAAAAATCAATAATTTTTTTAGTCTCTAAAATAGTCACTGTAACAATTAATTATTTGTTGTCTCTAAAATTTGTTTTTATTTAATGATTTTCTTATAGTAATCTCATATTAATTAAAGATAAAAAAGTTATAATATATAAGTGAATGTAAATATCATATGTTTTACTTTATTAAGTTACAAAGTTCACTTTTTATAAACTCAAATAAAAATTTAAATAAACTTGATATAATAAAAGAAGTTTGTAACATTCCACATAGAGGGAATGCTGAAAAGAAAGTGTTGTATCTTTTACCATATTCTGTTGTTTGGTTAGTTAGAAGATAGGAAAGTACCGTACTAAGAAAGCGTACGTTAACCGTATAGGAGACGCGTGATAAATTATGAGGAAGTGTATAAGGTTCCAAAAATAGATGAGTTAGGAGTGACAATAATGAAAGTATGTTAGGTAAGAACGCATTAAAAGAAGCTTCAACCTTATCTTTATTTTCCGTAAAGTTCCAAGCTAAAGACTATAACTACATGTATGTTTGGTAAACATTGCGTCGATTCAAATCAACACGCAAGTTTACTCTCTGTTTAATTCTATCTTTTTGTCCATTATCACACTCTCCATGCAAAGAGACAAGTATTCTATGGTTAGAATCAATATCACAATTTTTTATACTTAGGGTGTTTGCATAGCCTAGTTACTACTTACTAGTTACTAGTTACTAGTTAGTCACCCCTAACTAGAGGGTTCAAGCAGGAAAATTATGATTGGAAGGAATTTTTTAGGGTACCCCACAAAGGGGGAAAATGATGTTAATTGAAATAGCAACCAAAAGGAAAATATTGGATTTATTTGGCTTTTTCAGTGAAAGGCTCTTTTTGAATTTCATCCCTTAAACAACAATTATACGTGCAAGCTTCCTTTACTTTTTGGGGGGCTAAACCACAATTTTCTCTCACTTTCCGTCTTCAGCATCGACTTTATTAAGATCAGAAACAAGGATCCTAGGTTTATGGTCTTAGTCCCCACAATTAAGTTAAATTAAGGGCTCAATCATGCATTCTATTAATATTTTGTGTAATGTAAACAATCATGGTGAATAGAATATATACGTTTTGAATTCGTCTAAATATGCTGTTAAATTCCTTTTATGGTTAGACTTGAAAACTTGTAGTGGGATAATAATGAATGTAGGACCAAGAATTATAAATGCTAAGCATGGAACTTTGTATATTGTGTATCTCAATTCCAAATCCAAAGCCACTTAACATTCTTCTAAGTGCTGAATCCCATCATTAAGAATGCTTGCCCAACAATATTATTGCTTCTTCTCTTCTGCTGGATGCAGTTCAGTTCAGATTCATGAAAAACAACTTTCATTTTGTTTTTTTAAGTGAGATAAATTTATATATTTCTATAGAAATTTTGAGTCTGGAATTTTTGTTGATAAAAAAGGAACATGGTACTGAGTATGCAGATTTTTAATGTCATTGAATCCTTTTTGTTCTTGGAAGGGAGAGGGTGGAAATCTCTTTCATAATAATGTTTAATGTGGATTGACTGCATCATTTTTGTTGCAGCAGCATGGCTGTCGTGTAATCACTGCTTTACTGATTTGAATTCGATGGGTCCTACGATGTGGGATCCCAAAGATTATGGGGTTTGGGCCCATTCATCATTGCCATAATTGGTTTGATTATTAGGAGCTGTTTAATGCATAAAAAAAGGGAAGATGCATATGACAGAGAGAGAAGAGAGAGATCTTCTTGAATGCAGAAGAGTTGATAGAGTACCAATCCAAAATAGTAAGAACCATTTTATATTTATTTGATATCACAAAAGGAAAAGTGGGAATGTTGAGAGTGAAATGTATATATTATTTACAGTACAGTTTACTTATATCACAAAATAGTGCTGAAAATTAATTTGCTAAAATAGTATATGAATGCGTAAAGAATAAAGATCAAAACCCTTTACCATTGTCACTTTTACCTATTGTCCTATTCAATTAAACAAAAGTATCAGTTGCAACACTTTTTGAGTGTGCATATCTACACAGTTATATGTATGGGACTGAACTTGAGAATGGAATAGAATTTTATAGGTAGGGTTAGTGGAACTCAATTTGCAACCATACGTTTAACTGTGCAGATTTGTGAATCAAAATTGTAGAATTAGTATCACATAATCTGATAGATATAGGAGGTTCTGGTTAATTTTTCTTTTTTTTTTTGTTGCTTTGAAACTATTGCCCCATCTCAAGGATAGATGATTTGTTTAAGGAATTATTATTCCGAGAGCAGATTTTGTTGCCAATGTGATGGAGAATCTTAGCATTACCTGCATTCAAACTGAAGCGGTGAAGGAGATAACCTAATACACTATTGGAAGGAGAATAAGAATAATGTCACTGTTTAAATGTTTGAAATCTTGGTCTTTTTTTATATAGTTTTTTTATTCCTTTCATAAAATAGCAGTACCAAACCAAACTACTATAACCTTCATCAGTACAAATTATTAGAGTTGCTAAATATGAAGCGTGTCGGTAAGAAGCGTGTCGGTGTCGGATACTCGTATCAGACATCGACACTCGTATGACACTTGTAAAACACGTATCCGTGAAGTGTCTAATTCAAAAAATATTTGTTGGATTTATGATAATTCTAATACGGTTCTAACATAATTTTAAAAAGGAAAAATACATTAATTTTCTAAAAACTCAAACTTATTGTATAAATTTTTATTATAATTATAAAAATAAAAAGTAAATCCTTTTGAATCATTAATGAAAAACATCTTTGTGTTAAAAAATAATTTGTAACATACTTATACACATAAACCTTTATTGTCAATTTATATAATATATAAATTTGTGTTCCCGTATCCTACATTTTAAAGATTATACGTATTTCCGTGTCATATCAGTCCTTCACATTCAAAAAAAGTAATTTTGTATGAAGTCATAGAGAAGTAATTTAGTTTTTCACCACTTTGGCAATAATAAGTTGATTTAACAATTGACTTTGATAATTAGCAGTCAGTTTAATGCTTACCATTATGAAATTTATGACCAAATCGATCGATTTCATCATGTTAGAGAACAAATTCATTGATTGTATCAATTTTAAGGATTCAATTAAAATGCATTTACACTGTGAAGATCCTTTACACTGTGATTTAATACATAAACAAATACTTCTGATACACTAAAATGTGGATCATGCAGGTCGGATCGGGCGATGAGGGAAGTTAATAAAATTGCTTCAGGTAGAGTTTCACGTCTCTTAAGAAAATGATTGTCATAATGATTCATGATACTACTAGAGTAGAGTGAGTAACTTTTTAGTTACGTGATTAGGTCTAAACCATTAAACAAAAGCTAGTCTTTCTAATCGCTATACAGGGGAACATCATGAAGCCATTTTTTTCTTGGTGCAGCATTATTATTATAATTGTATGGTAGCACCAAAATCAAGGAACGTTTACGTCAAATTTGACATGCATGTGAAACACAAAGTAGGCAAATTCCATCAAATAATAAAGAGTCATAACACAGCAAGTTCTGGGTCAATTTCCCACTTGAAATCCCACCACAATCAGTTGTTTCACACTTTTACTCCATGCATGCTTCCCCTGCACTGCAATTCATATGAATTATGGCAACTTTTTGGTACTTTGTCCACAATAATATGTGAGGGGTTGGCCTTTTATCTTCTGAATTCATTTTCTCATGTGTCTTCTACTCTGCTTTATAGTGGGGGATCTAACAAGCATCACTTTCAAGCACTGCCCAAGGCTATGGCTCTCTAGGTTTTCAAGGAAGATTCCGCTGAGTTAGACTCCTAAGCCTAATTGATGGACACCCATCACCAGATATTAATCCTATCATTGGAACAAAGGCATGAATTTTTAGCCACTGCTGGTTGCCATCATGCCACTCAACTCAGGCCAGAATTGATTGAGGGGACAATAAAGAGTTGTGAAAAATCAAATCATTCTAAAAAGTTCACATTTATCTTTGCTTAAAAGATGTGAGCGGAAATTTAAGTACTAGTGGTAAATCAAAATTACAATAATCACTCTGATGTGAAGCTAGTTATTTGTTATTATTGACAGACAGAATAACTCAAAACAGAAACCCCGTTCAAATTGCCAAAGTAAAAGTGGTTTCTAGGGTTCTTTATTTGACACTGAGACTAACAGCAGTTTTAGAAGGATTGAAGGGAACTTAACTAAATGTTTTTCATGATTTCAAAGAAGATCAATCAAAAACTAACTCTCCCCTTGAAATATTGTTAGCTCCTTTGTTGTGAGTGTATGATCAAGGAGGGCCTAACTGCACCTTTTTTTCTTCACCCGGAAATTGGACCAGACACTGCACTTTTTTTCTTCACCCGGAAATTGGACCAGACACTGCACTTTTTTTTTCACCTGGAAATTGGACCATACACTAAAGCACACATCTGTTGACTATTCAGAGATCACATAATCTATTATAGGTAGTTATGCAAAGCATGTAGCGTCCTTGTCCTCAACTAAATTAGTAAATAATGTGCTGCGCATAAAGTTAGAAGCAGAGGTGTACCAAAAGTTAGAAGCATAAGGGACGAGAAAAGAAACAGAGAAAGCGATGAAGAATATGAAGTTTTCTTGATGGGTATAATCAACATCAGTCCTTGCTCCAAGGCAAACATTTTACTTGTACTTTTGGATCAATACTTCTATTATATGCACCTTTATCATTGTTTTACTAACAAGTCCATAATAATATTAGAAGATTTGATTGAATAAATAATATATCAACGATTTAATAACAGTTCAACGGTGACCCTACATTCCAGTATTATTCCATAACCACTAGTTGTTGTATATAGATTCATTCAACACGAAATAATAATACACAGGCAACACGTTACCCCTAATGATAGTTACCATTAATTTTTTCCAATTTAATATATCAATCATATATGAAGAATTTTAGTCAACTTTGTAGATTTGAGAGAAAAAGCCATGTGAGTTGATGTTTATTGGAAGTGCTTTATATAAGAAAATGAAAGTCTTGAAGCTTGTATACCTTGAACCTGTGCGTGGCCTTTTAAAGTGAAATGCGCCTGATATCGTAACAGATTATGATGGAACGTATCAAAGCAAAACGAAAACTTAAGAGCGGTCATGTACACGTGCTATCACCTTTAAGTCCCCTGTCATGTACACTCCCATTTACTATCTCTGCATGTCATCAAAATGCTTAGGCTAAGCTTGGGACTATTTCCCTATCTTTTTACCTCTACTATTCTGATCAAAGTGGAATTTATAAGGACATGAATTCAGATGCTAGAAAGAGAAGGATTCTCATGGTCTGCCAAATCATGTCAACTTGGGCTAGTAAGATTGACTTCAATTTTTTTGCCTTTTGCATGCTTACTGTTACTCGAGGATGCTTGAGTGCGAATCAGTGACCCACTAAATTTTCTTTGAATATCAACAGTTGGAACTCAGGACCTCAATCTGACTACACTTCAAATCCTTATTTTCTTTTCCTTTTTATAACGTAATATCTTTGACCAAACTAGACAGGTGGCGGCAATCAACAGAAACTAGTTAAACCCACTTAAAATCTGGCATGAAAAAGGAGATTCTTAGCAATAGCTGCAGAATGAGTTAGTGGATTCCCACCCAACATTTACATAACCTTCTTTTTAAGTTTGGCTGCATCCTTATCTATGTAAAGCAAAACATCCTCATGTGAATAAATTAGTGCATTATCTATGAAGAGTAAAGACTGCTATAACAAAAAGCGAGAGAGTAAACATTACACGAACACCACTTTGAAATATTAAATCAGTTAAGAATCTGTCTTTAACCCACAAGTACCCGAAAAGATTCAAAACAGGCAAGCCGAAAAATTTAGCACATGCAACCACAAAAACTATATTGCAAACTTCACAAATAATATCGAAGTTACCCTGAAACATATTGAAGATCTTTGATATGCCAATGAATAAAAAATAATTAATAAAAAATAATTCTATCTGGCACATAAAACTTGAACAAAATCAATTATGATATTACAGTATCAAAAGGCTTACATGATCAGGTAACTGAACAATGACTTCTGGTATGCTACCATCAATTTGGTAACTCGTCCACTACAGTATCTAGAAACGGGATATTTTCTTTCTCCCTCTTAATTGCATCTCAGAAAATCTCTCACTTTCCATAAAATATTGTGAATCTTAATCAGTTGCCAAACACTCGTATATTTCTTACTCAATCTGCTTAATTTGGGGTGTACACGAAGAACGAAAATTTTAATAACACCTATAATAACATCAAAGAATATGGGAATGTAAAAAGTTTACAGATAACGGAGCTCTATTTACATGCAAATAGAATACATCCGCACACTTTGCTGATCTTGTAATTTTGCCTCCACACAGAAGAACGAAGACAAATCCAAACCGTGAAGTAAAACTTCCATGTTAGCACGTGTAAATATATTACGCCACAAAGAATATGAAGATCAGGAGGAAAAGTATCAGAACGGCAAATATCTTTATTAGAAGCCACCTATTTGATGATATTCGGTTGAGATGCCTCAATAAGGAACTGTGAGCTCCTTCAACATTTGCCAATGACTCATCCATGTTGTCATCAATCCTGCCCGTGCAAGTTAGACAGATTTAATGGTAATTGCTAAAAGAACATGAACATCTACAGCTTCGCATACAATAATATTGTAATTTAATCTTTTAACACGTGTCAAAACCATAAGTGGAGGGAAAAAATCAGTACACTGTAGTAACCTAGGTGTCAAATATTTAAGTTAAAGGAGGAAACCTGATAGCAAGCTCCCCTTGATGAGCAACCATTGTTGCCAAATGCGAGAAAATCCCACTAAGTTCTGTGATGGTAGATTCCACATTGTGCAGAGCAGTTGATCTACTTTGAGTATAGTTTTCTTGCCGAGGAACAACCTGCTGCACCATAGACATTTCCATTTGCTGAGATGGAGTGTTGTCCACAGCCAACCTTCGTCTGTATCAGCAATTTAACCAAATTTTGTATCTTAAGTCAGAAAATGCCTACATCCTAGGCATGACTAAAATATTTAAGCTATTCATACCCCAAAAGCAACACCTCAAGAATCAAAGGGTAAAAATTTACCGAAGAATTACTCCCTCCCTTCCTTTTAGTGTCTTTTAACAATTTTATGTAGAAACCAAAAATGTAATAGATATGTCTCAAGAATCAAAGGGTAAAAATTTACCCCTTCTCTAACTAATTCTCATTCCCTCCATAACTGGGCCCCACTCTCTTTCTCCTAGTGTAGACTTGCCATATTCTAGGCCTTTCAGTTTTCTCAAGAATATTAGGCCCATACGCATCTTATTGATGTCTAGGAGTCCTATCATGTTAGGAGAAGATTTGAGATTGTAACAAGTTCTAAATTGAAAGGCCACATCCACATCAAATAATTGTCTTTTGTGGCGTTTCGGTAAATGCCCGTCAATTTATGTAAGCAAATTATCAATGACAGACATCTAAACATCAAAGATATTCAAAGCTTTAAACAGATGTTATGCTACTTGTTTTAGAAAAACTACAGGGGAATACTGCCAAGTAAATTACTCATAGTAGGTGGCAAGATGTTCGTCAAATTAAACTCAATCCAATTAAGATACAAAAACCTTGCATTAAGAACTAAAAAATAGACATTTAAATATTTATTGTTTTAAGTGACTTCAACGGTAAACTTATGACAATCACCAATCAGATGAGTTGTGGATTCAAGAGACAGTGTACAGAAAATAAGCATTAATAAGTTTAGAATTGAATACTGCGAATACATGAACCATATAAAATAAAATAAACTAATAAAAATAACTTTTACTAAACAAATGATTATTCTTGTTGGACTAGAAGTTTAATTCGTTTATTTATACAACACAGAAAAGACCTGTCAAGCCCACCAAGAGAGAGAAGGGTGTTCAATTAAGTTTGGACCAGAAAAGAAATCCATGCCCTGCCTGTTTGACATAGCCTCCCCTGTCGTGGGAACCTAAATGGTTATCCCCAAACCATAAGCATTATCAGGTTAGCAGTGAAATGGTGTACCAATGTTGCAAGCTATTACCTAATGTATTTGGGCATGCTTGTAATGAAAAGAGGGAAAGATTAGTGAATGCCTTGTACCCAATGCCCATCAACACATAACTACATACTCAAAAGAATTAAACAAATAAACACAATCGGAGATTTTTAGTCCGTGAGGACCAAATGACAGCCACTTGTTTTTACATGAAGTTATAGTTTAAGGACAATTTTTTATTTTTTAGTTTACATAAAATTATAATATATAGAAATGTGAAAGAGGCAATTTTATCTTATAGCTTTAAAAGGAAATTTCGACAAACCTTAGTTGATTGCTAACAGGAGCTCCATTTGATGGTAATCTGCATGAGATATATTGATATATATTATTTTTCAGCAATTAAACTTTTAGGGGTATATCATTTTTTTCATAAAATAAATATACACAAACCCAGCATTAATTATTTACAAATTGGGACGGGATTCAGAAGTGACTTCTTAAAGAAAGACAAATAAATAAATTACACAGTCAAACAACATTATAATTTATAAGCATCATCATTAAACAGAAAATTGTGTTATCACAGTTCATTTAGGCCACACACACATGTACAATGTCAAAACTTGTAACAATTACATTCCAATGATGCCCTAAAGCATGTTAGTGGTAGTAAAGAGAGAAATGGAAACAATTATGAAGTTAAGATATTTTAAGAATGTTCCATCAGGTTTGGCTGGTATTTACTAAGGCAACATACTGAAAGGAAGTTCAGAAAATGGCTAGTAAGGATAATTATCTCCAATCGTTTAAAGCACAGTTCAGAACTTTGGGTTTATGTGATTAGCATGTTCATAGTGCAATATTGAATAGAGTACCCTGGCCCTGGCCTTACATTATTAGGCTTAAGTGTTGAGTCTGACATTCAATTTTCTCAGCAAGGGGAACAGGGATTATCTATTAACATATGGAATATATTGTTCTGCTTCTCTTGACTATCACTGTTCCTATTAGTTATCTAGTGAAGAAAAATATCAAAGTTGTTAGACTATTTCTTTCTGCTACAAAATTTCATGATTTAGTATGTCATTGGGTGCATTAGGAAAGAAATTAAATGTTGATAGTTGGTAAATAAATATTGCCATAAAAATTGATATTTCAGTGGAAATATGGAATTGTAAACCATGTCAAAATGTATAATATTAAACAATAAATGGTCAGACTGAGAAATCCATAACACATCTAAGAATCTACCAGCATCCAAAATATGACAAGAGTATTCAAGAGCAAGAAACTTCTAAATTTTGAAATTTGGATACAGCAACAGCTAACTCCCAACTATTTAGAGAAGCATAGTAACAGTTAGCTCCCATCCCACAGGAGCCAGGTTTTTTAATTTGAACATTGAGACAAATTCCCTAATTTTATTTTACATTATGGAAGTTGGGAAGGATTATTCATGTCGTAGCATAATGAAAAATGTTAAAATTTAACTTGTTAGGGAAAGAAAAATTACTCACGCCGATTCTTGTTGCAGATTCTCATATGCATTCAATGAATTTGACCAAGGTGGCGGCTCAGTAGCCGGCTTTGGTTGATGCTGGAAAGGGTTCTCCCTTGATGCATTCTTGGAAAAAATCTGCTTCCTGCTCTCGTGAGCCTTGATATTCTGGAGCATACATGCACATGCACAATATTAATTACAAGGGAGAAAAAAATATAGTAAGTCATATGATAATTTTAGAAGCCCGGATACATCACACATTACAGGCAGCAGAGTAAGACAGAGTACGGGAAGTAGGGTATAACACAGTATGGATATATAGAATTTTGGTTCATGTACTTTTAAATTGATGAATTTAGTCATTTGTAGAATTGCCTACATTTTCACAAAAGAACCATTAGCCATGTCCAGATAGTTTTGGTTCTATATAATTGCCTAATATTCACTACCTAACACTACCTGTGTCATTATGCTTCATTTCCATCATTGAGAAACAACATAACTTCCAACTCTGTTTTATCAAGACACAAATTTGCTAATTAAAGTCCAGCATCATCAAGTGGCCTATTTGCATCTCCACGAACGTTCCATAACCTTGTCTCTCCTCTACTATATCTTAAATATTTCCTAGATAAAAGTTGAACATTAGTAGTATACCATAATGCACATAAACCAAATCCTATGACCTTCAGGAATCCATTGATCCATTGAGAGCCCAACGAGTCCATGCACCACTGCCAATACAAGATGAACCTAACCTTGGCTCAACCAAGGAGCAGCCCAACTTAAGAACTTGAAATGTGATGCCTGGATGTCAGTAGCCACAGAAGCCTTGCTGGATGTTAGTCACTGTCAAGTGCCACCCGTCCTGGGGTGCCAAATTGGTCTACATTCATACAAGGCAGGAAATGCCCCTGTGAAAAGTTAATGCTACCAAGGTTAGGCGACTTACACCCTGACAAGAGAACCACATTTCTTGCCGCTATTTCAATAAATGTCATCATACTGTTAGTATGAGCACCCTGGCGTGACTGTAAAAACAATAAGGAGATTACCAGCACAGTTGGTTGATAACATCAACTGACCCAGCCTTGTCTAACCTATGTCCCCAATGCTTTTAAATAGCTGAAATGCAGACCACAGTTTGGGTACGAGACTTTCTGCCTATACTTTGTTGGGCACTTACCAGTGCTGGACTACCCAGGTAGGTAGCAACCGCCGCGGCTGCGGCAAAAACATAAAACGGTGTTCATACTAACCATGGATAAAATGAAACATAGCATACACAATCAACACCTTCCACAACCTTGTTCAACCTAACATTTTCCAATCCCAAAAGGATTAACTATCTTTTTGCAGCAATATGTATATTAATCTCTCTCTACAGTTACAGTATTCATTTACGACACTGGCAGTGGCATCATATCACATCCTATCATATTCTTCTAAACACAAGAAATTGTTTATTACCAATTTTTCAATGAAGAAAACGTTGAATCATGCATTTACTCAAAATAAATAAACAACAAAAAGTGTCATTGATTGACCAACCTCTGTCCTAGCAGTTAAGACATCTTGAAGATGCTTCGTGGCTCCCATGAGTTTGCTCTTCAAGTCATCACAAACCGCGGTTGAATGCACAATCCTATCCTGCGAGTAACTTCCGTCAGCCATGTCCATGTTCTGAATGGTTTGCAAATCGGAGAGAGCCGAATTCAGTGCCGTGATCTCGTTCTTAATCAGCGCAGTCAGCTCCTGAATCTCCACAGCCGGATCGTTGAACATGGACGATTTCCTCGCCAGCTGCGCGAGCCTCGCCACCTTCTGCGAGGTTTCGTGGATCCCCAACCCGATTCGTGAGGCCTTTCGGTTGAATTCGGATCTTGAATAGGAATCCTGAGAGGTGGAAGGAGCAGTCTCGGGTTGACGCGAAGGTGAGGTCCCTCCTCCGATCTTCTTGAGAGTCTCCGACAGTAACCGGAACTCCGACGTGCGGTCACGGTAAGAGGAAGCCATCGGAGACACGTCCGTTCGTTCCAATTCCAAGATATCATGAAGGATGTCATTTCAGTAGACACCTCAACTAACTGAGACCCACTACCATGCAACACTTTATTGGGCCTAGCCCACTGGGCTAATATTTCACACCCAGACCCAGTCCTGTCACTCATTTCAGACCCTTTTCTTTTCTTAGCGACGCGCAGCACAACACAGCCTCCTCAACGTCGCCGATCACCTTTCTTCTTCTTCTTCCTCCTCCTCAGCTACATCCTACGCAACTAACTACTTCTTCTTTGATTTTTGTTGCTCGTCTATTTCTACTATACTCTATATCATTTTTTCTCATTATCATTATCCTTGGAACTTGGAATCGGCCATGATTGATCAAGCATGTGGTAAACCACACTTTGTAATGGTGTTAGAAAAATTAGTTTTCTGAACTCGGTGGCTCAAAGTCACTCGTTATTAACCATAACAAATTGACGTTAAATATTGTAGAAAACTTCTCCTAAATACACAATATAGTATATAAGGAGTAACTTTTTTTTATCAAAGGCATACATCTAGAACAAACTTTCGACAAAATAGGTTGGACTACATAGGATACGAGAAGTATTAGGTAATGGAGCATACAAAGTGGAAACATTAGACGGAGGTTTGATCCCTCAAGAATGCTACAAATTTACATTTTTATTTTAGTTGATGTACATGTAGAAATACAAAGTACCACCACTTTTTCCTTAGTCTTTTATATTTTTTTTTTCAAAGAATTTTATTGAGGTTGTATAATTCAATAAAATTATGTTACTGAAATTTTCTTCAATTATTAAAAGGTTGATCTGACACGATGAGTCGAACTTAGCACAACCAGATAATTAAGAAGTTGATCAATCAATCTCTACAAAATCGAATTATTAAAAGGCTGATTGATCAGCTTTGACCTCGACATGATCAGACTATTAAAAGGTTAATTAATTAGTCTCGACCTTGACACGGTTGGAACATTGAAAAGTTGAATAAGTAAAACATCATAAAAATATTAAGCCGTTTTTTCAATATTTTCTCAAATGAATTTTGCATTTTTAAACCTTAACATCTATGAGTTTAAGCCATGTCATAAATTAGACTTAGATTACGGTATGGTTTATTTTCGATAGAAATGAGCAATTTAGTGTTATGTGACAAAAAATCATTTCTCTCAATTCAAACAAACATCAAATGTAAACTTATTTATCTTATAACATAATGAAAGGACAAGACTTTAAAGCGATTAGACACAATTTACGTAAAAAAATGTAGTAAATAAGATTTTAAAACACGAACAAAATTGATTTCTTGAGGCGTGAGTGATCACTGTCCATAAGGACTTATGCGTGATGTATTGCACAAGTCCCTCAAAAAACAACAGGAACATCTCGAAAGTTGGAAAAGGTGGAAGACCACCTGAAAGGAAGAAAGACGTGCGAAATCGTGAAAGACCCAATCTTAAGGAGAAGATCCAAGAAAAAACTCTATCTCATAAAAAGAAAGGATTCCGTGGATTTTTCACAATGTTGTCGCATTTCTGCAACATCTTTTTCACAGTCTCTAGTCTCTGAAATTTTCTACAACGACAACATCTTCCAGAGCCTCCAATTTTTTTTTGCAACGGCAACATCTTAAGTTTGAGCTTTTATAATATATCTATATATGCGTTTGATTTAAAACAATATTGATGATCTAATGATTTCTTTCACATGGTTGTCTAAACGCCTTTTCATAAAATTAAATTGTTTTATTTCATAAGGTTGTCATAAATCAGTTTGTTCTAAATCTGTTTTCGTGGTTATCATGAACTGTTAAAATAATGAGTAAGGGCGATATATAAAACATAATAAAAGTAATCAGTAAAAAAAAGTAGCAACGCCATATATAAATCGGTAAATAGACAAAATGTCGAATAATGCAAAATACTATTGCACTTGGTCATTACAAAATCAAACTTAGAAAGTTGAAAGAATTTTCTAATAAAGCCTAAGTTTTTCTATTCTTTGACTAACTCCGTCGACCATCACTTTACAAGCATCCATGGCCGATAGGTCAAGGGTCGTGTTGAGAGTGAGTACTTTTTGAATGCCTATTTCGAAACCTAAACCAAAGGGACCTGCAATTGCATCTTTTAAGGCTTCATCTACAGTTTAGTGCATATTTATTTTTCACTTCCTTAATAAGTAACATATTTGTAAGACGAGACTCTAAAATGTTGAGTATAAAAGATACAGAATTCTGCTTCAAGAATCCGTTCAAATGCATCAAAATTCCATATACAAATGACTAAGTTTTTTTTTATCGTCACACAAATGTCTAAGTTATAAGCTGTATATAACTTATAACTGTTATCTAATTTCGTTGGCGTGTTTTTTTTTTAACTTTGGCTATCATTTTATCTCCTTAAATATATGACAATAGTTATGAATATAAGAAAGACTTTTATGCAGTTTTGTGAGAAAAATAAGTTGAAGTCCCAAAAAGACGGTGACATTTAAGTCATCAACAACTGTCTCTAGAAGTCCCCTTCTATGGGCTTTGGACACAGTCCATTCACCCACTTGAATTTTCTCCAAAAGATTATTCTCATTTAATATATATCTTTTTCAATTATCAACATTAATATACTCAAATCCCTTAATATTTTCCTATTGAACTTGCGAATGGCTGCTGACAAATGACAACTTTGAATACTTTTAAAAAGGTTCAATTTACATCATACAATTTTGTATACTCTTCTAACTATTGCTTCAATGATACTACTTTTAATTAAATGACAAAATATTTTAAAAATATTAATATCTTATCTTCGTCAAGTAAAAGCTTGTGCTAAAGAAAAAAAAAGGAAAATTGAAAATAAACGGCTCTTGGGTTGCTTATGAAAAGGATTGTTGGTGAATCAAAATAAGAGATGTTATGCTGATGACGTTTGCATGAAAGATTAGACCAAAGAACTATTCTTGTTTCTTTTTATGCAGGCCATGGTTAAATAAAATCATTTATTTAACTAGTAGTTGATTTAAGTGCTGATCAAAATATCAAGAAAGAAATTTATTATATAATATAAAATTGAGTTTGCTTTTTATTGGTTATGAGATTTTTTTTAAGGTTTAATTTGTTTTGTTTGTACTAATATTATATATTTTAAAATATACTTTATAAAATACTATCCAAATATATTAACATACAATTTATTTTATCATATC
>Ga0123341_1001318_pt1 | contig 18292 bp, 6 predicted proteins | sample Turbeapinknodule_FD_89959 | JGI IMG/M metagenome (GOLD analysis project Ga0123341, IMG submission 89959) | Root nodule microbial communities of legume samples collected from Mexico - Turtle bean Mexico pink nodule | ecosystem: Host-associated > Plants > Roots > Nodule | place: Mexico: Nepantla...
GTTACTTAACAAAATCACCATTCAGAAACAGTTTTCAAACTTTCTCAAAACACCTGAGTGTAAACAATCGGTTGTTTTGACAAAACAATTGGTTGTTTCAACTTAGTTTGAAAAACATTTTGCTTTGATAAAAATTGAGATGCTAATTGCTTTGAGATTTAATCTAAGGGTTGATTATAACATTGAACTACCCCAGAACAAGGCTTAAAACCAGCACAGCAGCATCAAGCAAAGCAGAGGCTTCATCATCCTTCAAAGGATTTGGATTCTTCAAAACATTGAACACCACTTGGTTCAACAAATTATAATCTTCAAAATCAATGGAAGAGTTTGTACTTACACTTCTTGATGTAGATTCTTCCTTTACCATGAAACAAAGATTGGCTTCGTCATCATCCTTTATTGAAGAACTTGAAGATGAATCATCATTGTATGCTCTTTTTTATTTTCCTTTCTTCTTATACTTCTTGTAACCCCCTTTCTCTTTTCTCACATTTCTTGGACATTCAGCCTTGATGTGTTCTTGTTTACCACATCCAAAACAAGTGTAGTTTGTAGAATTAAATTCATTAACATTCTTGGTATTGTACTTGTTTGATGGATGTTTTTGTCCTTGTTGTTCTTCACATCAATTGTACCTTCATGGATAACCTCAAGGATGTCTCGCATCTCCTTTGTAAAAGCTTATTTTCAGACCCTGAAAAACTCATTGGAATTTAAGGCAAAAGTGATGATATTTTTAGCAATGCAATCATATTGAGCCTTTTTAGTTTCACTCTGAGTCCATTGGGACCAATGTTTCTCAATGAAAACATCATCTTTTTCAATTTTAAAAACAAAATGGCCATTTACAATAGCATTCCAGATTCCTCTATCAATTGATTCAACAAATATTTTCATTCTAACCTTCCATAATTGATAATTAGTACACAAAACAGAGGTCGCATGTTTATTGAAGCACCCTCCCCAAATGGTAGTTATTCAGCCATTTAAAAAAGGTTTAGGATCGAAAACTTGAATGACTTTCAAGAACTTTGCTCTTAATGCCAATTGTAAGAATTATAGTGCTAAAACAAAGGGGCGTGAATTTTTATTGAAAGATTTTCGCAAGTATTGAAGGTAGAGTGAAAAGCTATGAAGAATTAATCAATGGAAAATTTGTCCAACCAAATATAAAACTGTTTTGCTGAGATGACTGCTCACAATTTGAATTGTCTCTTGAGTCCTTAGTCATATTCTTGCCTACTTGGATTGTATCGTTTGTGCTGCATTTACTGTTAGGACTAGTGTACTGTGGATGCTTCGTAATCGATGGAATACTTGTCTTAATTACTGTAGCAAAATCAGGTTTAGGTTTACTCATATTTTTTATGAAGGGAGTGTGTGTGTGTTCAACACTTCGTATGGAGGAACATCATTTGTCGTTTTGGGGTACCAAAACACTTGGGGTACCAAACGTTTTGGGGTACCAAACTATGCACAAAGCTCGGAATCAAGCAGGTGTTCGCCTCGGTAGAGCACCCTCAAATGAACGGACAGGTCTAGTCTGCCAACAGAGTCTTACTCAGAGGTTTGAAAAGGAGGTTGGAGAAAGCTAATGGGACCTGGACATAAGAGGTGCCTCGAATTTTGTGGGCCTACCACACCACTCCACAATCCACCACGAAGGAAACACACTTCAATTTGGTATACGGATTAGACGCCATGATCCCAATAGAGATCCAGGAGAGTTCGCCGCGATTCTAACGAAGGGAGGAAGGTGAACTTAGACCTACTCGACGAGGTGTGAGACCAAGCACGTGTCAAAGCTAAAGCTTTGAAGAGAAGGGTGGAGTATAAGTAAAGGTCCAAGTTGAGACCTCGACGGTTCCAGGTTGCCGACGTGGTAATGCGAAAGGCTCACCCTTACCAGTTGGAGAATAAGTTGTCTCCCAAATGGACTGGCCTATTTCGCATGGTAGAGGTGCTCGGAAATGAGGCCTACAGACTCGAGACTTTGGAAGGTGGGGCTATACCCCGAATGTGGAATGGGGCTAACCTTAAGTTTTATTTCAGCTGATATGTTTTTTCAAATCTCTTATGAACAATTTTAATAATTAAGGGGGACACTCTTTTTCCCTCATGAGGGTTTTTTAATGAGGTCGCCCAATGAAAAATTGTTCTTGAAAGGTAATTCTTTTCTAACACACGATAAGGCGACTTGACCGACGAATTACCCGAGTAAGCGCCATGTGTGCATAATTGATTAATAAACGAGGCGATCTAGTCCCCTGGTAAGATTCCAGGCCTAGGCAACTCGACGCTTGTACAATTCAGATGGGGAAAACATCTTCTCAATAAGATTCTGAGTCCAGGCACCCTGAATTTCCCTGAAATTATTTGACCAGAGGTAGGTAAGCTAACCTAGCTCAATGTTGTAGAGTAAAATTGGCGTGAAAGCCAACACCCAAGTCAGATACTCCAACCAAAGTCATTAAAGAGTAGGCTTGGCGTGTGAGCCAACACCCAAGTCAGATACTCCGAACGCAAGAGAGTAAGGCGACCTTTCCTAGGTAAGATTCCAAGTCTAGGCGTTCTGAAATTCATGGTGATTCAAATGGGACGACTTTTGCTTAGTGAGATTCTGAGCCCATGTACCCAGAATCATAAGTTAGCCATAATTAAGACTATTTGGCTTGAATCAGGAGGTTGACCTGTTTCGGTAAGACTCCGAGTTCAGGCACCTTGAACACGTGTTAGGATGTAGGACGATTTCGTAAGATTCTGATTTTAGGTGTCCTAAAGCTTCGTTTGCCGTAACTAAGGTGGTTAGGTGAAAGTTAGGGAAGATGGCCTACCTCAGTAAGACTCTGAGTTCAAGCACCCCAAGTATCCACCATGAGGTGGTACACCTTCTTTTCAGTAAGATTTTTTGAGTCTGAAGGTACTTATGTACGACTCGCTATGGCTAAAAAGGCGTGACTAAAGACAGGTAAGGTGACTTCACTCGGTAAAGAATACCTGAGTAGGCGCTATAAGAAAATTGTGCACTCACCTCGACGCTGAAAAAACCACCCGAGGTCGGACGCTCTGTGGAAAGCTGAGGTAAACCTTGCAGGGTAACAATACACCACGAGGGTGTCGAGAGTAGACTTGGTGTGTGAGCCAACATACAAGTCAGATACTCCAAGCGATAAAATTACTTGAAGAGTAGACTTGATGGTGTACTCCAACACCCAAGTCAGATAATCCACGCGATAAAAGTTCTTGAAGGGTAGACTTTGTGTGTGGACCAGCACACAAGTCGAATACTCCAAAGCTAATAAAGTCATTTAAGAGCAGACCTGGTGTTTGAGCTAACACCCAAGTCAGATGCTTTGAACAAAAGTAAAAGGTTTAAGAGCAGACCTGGTGTTCGAGCTAACACCCAAGTTAGATGCTCTAAACAAAAGTAAAAGGTTTATGAGCAGACTTGGTATTTGAGCTAACATCCAAGTCAGATGCTCTGAACAAAAGTAAAATTTTTAAGAGCAGACCTAGTGTTTGAGATAACACCCAAGTCATATACTTTAAACAAAAGTAAAAGGTTTAAGAGCAAACCTGGTGTTTGAGCTAGCACCCAAGTCAGATGCACTAAACAAAGGTAAAAGGTTTAAGAGCAGACCTAGTGTTTGAGCTAACACCCAAGTCAGATGCTCTAAACAAAAGTAAAAAGGTTTAAGAGTTGACTTGGTGTGTAAGCCAACACATGAGTCAGATGCTCTAAACAAAGGTGATCGTTCAAGAGTATACTCGGTGTAGGGATTGACACTCAAGTCAGATACTCAAGTCATCCCCAACATTGGGGAAGGATGTGTGCAGAAAGCGGATAGCCTTTCCAAGTGCACAAGTCCTGCGCGATAAGATAAAAAAAGCCAAGTCCTTGTTCATGTGACTAGTCAACATGCGAACAAGCAAGACACTTTTAACAGTCAAAGGGTATGAGTCATACACAGGTTAGCTCTATAGGAGAATTTTGATTTCCCATTTCGGTCTGGTACATTACATTGTTAAGGTAGTTAGTTATATTACCGTTGGATGATAAAATTATGCTAGTCGAGATACGCTAAAGTTGAACGAAGTTGAATAAATAGATTAATGTACATACAAGATATTAGAAGGTATGAAATTGTTCAGAGGGTTACAAAAGGTAGTTGGTTACAGAAAGATGTTACTCATCCACAAGTCGCCCATCTACCACCGTTTTTCCCAAACCAAGTTGGGAGAAGTCCATCTCTGGGTAGATTCATGAGGCTTGCACGACGGCATCTTCAAAGCCCGTCATGTATGAGTTAGCAGCATCGTCAGTGAGGGCTTCCCTCTCTTTAACCTGCTCCTCACCCTTTCGGATCAGCTCTTCATCCTTCTTGGCCAGCTCCCCTTCAGTCTCTCCACTTCAGCTTGGAGTTCCATGTTCTTGTTGGATAATTCTAGGGCTTCCTTGGACTTCTCAGTCAGGAGAGCCCTAACCTCTTCTTGTGTGCGTTGGAGCTCTTCACGGAGTTTGGTTGTTTCTTGCTTGAGACCTCCAACCTGCTATGAGAGCTCGACAACCTTGTGAGACTCCTTTTTAACTGAGCCTTTACACCCTTGCAGCTTGGAAATGGCCAAGCAGTTTGCAACCAATGCCTGCTCTAGTTGCCTCACAGCTTACTCCACTAGTTGGTCCTCCTTCAGGCTCTCTAGCTTTTCCTTTTCCTTGGCGGATAGGAGGGTCTTCTCGAGGAAAGAAGGGGCATCCAAGCTAGGATCCCTCGTCCTCCTACACCACCACCATGTCACAACAAGAAGGTGGGCTTGGCGGAGGGGATTGTGGGGAGGGAGCACGCCCATCTAAGACAGTGCTTAGAGGGCTCAGTGGCAGCCTTGCGCCTCCTTTTGAAGACTGGCCCAGAGTAGGTCTCCTTATCATCAGTAGGATCAGGGGCGGCCTCAGCAACGACTTTAAGCTTCAGGTCCTTAGCAAGGCGAGCTTGGGCAACTTCCTTCATCTTCTTGGCCCTGCCTGCCAAGTCCTTTTTGTTGAGTCTACCCAGCATGTTGTCTGCAAGGGAAACATAGGTAGATCAACAAGCAAACACACAAGTTAACATTAGTAAGAGCAAGAGAACGAAAGATACCAATGTAAGTTTTTAATCCCACTAGGGAGAACTCTTTACTTATAAGGGTGGTTATGTCAAAAACCACCTTCAGGCTGGAGAAGAAAAGGCACTGCTCCTGGTCCCACTATGGCATGTCCTCCAGGCACCGAGCACATTGGAAGTTGGGGTTTTGAGTCCAGTACGAAGGGAACCCATCAAGAAGAATTGGGTCCCTCTTGTTGTAGCGAATTTTCAAGAACTTACCCTTATAAGACTGCTGGAAGAGCAAAAGCAATGCTCTCCCAGCTACTTCGTTGAAGGAGACCCACAATTGGGAGCCCAGGCGTTTGGCCTCAAAGAAGTACAAAAAGACCTCCACCAACGGCAGATGGCCGAAATTGGTACAAAGAATGGAAAAAGCCCGGACAAATGCCCAACTATTTGGATGTAGTTGGGCTAGGGCGACATTTATTTCAGCGAGGAGCTCTTTTCAAAGTTATATAGGGGTAAGCGAAGAAGAACTTTTTTAAAGAAAGTGGTAAAGAAATAACAGAAAGGACCTTTTGGGTCCGAGGACTCATCGCAACAAACTGCCTCGTCCTCCCTACACGACACTACTCTAAGACCCCTATCGTTTTCCCTACCAAAAATACATTTTTTAGGGCATTCACTTTTCATGTACAACATTATCTACTCAAAAGAGGTGTGCATAGAGGTTTCCTCTAGAAGGTTATCGGGAGCCCAGGGGTGCATGGTTCGGTAATCCATCATAACAGAGTATCTAAAATAGGAAAACAAAATAGCAAATACAAGCACACATTCAAGCAGTGAAAGCAAACGTGCATTTTGGATTCAAGAAAAATGATGAAGAAAAATAGAGATAACAATCAAAATCTAATGAATACAGAACATTTGTAGAACAGGTGATTTGATCATGATGAAAGCGTTAAAAAATACCAGTTCATAGTCATGAGTCAGAGGAGGTAGCTGGATTCAAAAAGCGAGTCGAGGCGAGTAGGTTTCCCAGGTTGAAGAACGAGGTGCAAAGAGTTTGGGGGGAGGCACGACAGCTTTGTGAAGGGGAAATAGAACAGTGAGAAAGGACGAGGTTTTTCGAACGTTAAAAGGCCCAGTGTTGGGAAGAGTAAGCGACAATGCTTTTAAGCCGTTAATAAGGGCCACATGTGCGCTCGTGATGGAGTATGGTGAGACGTCCACTCAGAAATGCTTCGTGTGTCGCGCCACACGTGCCACTACCCACAGGACACGTAAGCCACCAAGGGCGAGTAAATCGCCTCTTCGCTAAAGCAAGCTCAGCTCGAGCCTAGGGGGCTTGTGTACAGGACTAGCGTGCTCAGAGCTCAGCGCTTGGTGGTCAGACCTCAGCATTAGCCATAAGCAGGTCAACTCGACTCTTGGGCCAAGTTGGTGGGTGTAAAGTACGGTCCTCAGGCGTTGACCAAAGTCAACATGGTGGGACCTCGAGAGAGGGATCCATTAGAAAGTACTGCAGGGCAGGAAGAAGTTTTCTTTAAGGTCCACGGCCTCGGGTGTTGACCGGCCTCGGGCATCACCCAAGCTTAGCATAATAAAGGCGTTCGGGAAGTTTGGTAGACCAGGGAAGTGTCCCCTCCTGATATCCATGGGTAAGGATAACCGTGGAGGAGGCGGCATAATAGGAGGCGACACGGTAGGGGCGTGGAGACCTCGGGCCTCGGCATCCCAGACAGTAATAATAGATAAAGAAAGGTGGTTCTCAAGCCACACCCCTAGTACTAGAAGGGAGAGACCCAACTCACGAAGGATTTGTGCATGAGGTGTAGGGACGCGACAGTACGCACCACCGCTGGAAAGCCACTGGGACAAAAACGACCCATGAGAAGGTCACGTCCCAGAAGGTGATCCACATGCATGGCACGTGAGGAAGGCAGGGTACTCCCAAGGCGAATGACTCAGAGAATGAGCGCATGAGTTGGCACCCATGCAGCCACCCCTGCACGAGTTGCACATTCGACAAGGCAATCTTACACACTGAGAAGACCCTAAGACTGGGACGGTGTTGCTAAAGAGCGCCCACAGAATACGCAAGTCTCAAGCTGACACGTGGACAAAAACACCAGGAAGGTATATAAGGTTTTACGATAAACAAAATAAGGTACGTTTTCACACATGAATGCACAAGTTAACTTATTTTGAGGGAAGCTAGCATTTTCAGTTACAATTCAGTTACACATTTATCTGGACATTGACCTTACGGTGTTCTGCGACGAGAAGTGTTTGGTGTTTCTTGTCCAATAGCTGACTTGATCGTCGGAGTGCAAACGGCCGCGAGGGCGTCATTTGTCTCTCTGTTTCAGGTGTTCACGACGGAGGAAGGAGAACGTTGGAACAGAAGCAAAGGGGCTCTTGAAGCGCAGTTCGTAGATACGCACGAAGGTGATCAAAGTCAACCGCCCGGAACAAAATCTGTTTTCAGTTATTTACAAACTGTTTTAGCTCATGTTTAACTGATTAAAACGACTAGTTTGATGAGCTATAAAGTTGTAATTACCCTTCCTATTTCAAATGCACAAGAAGTGATTCAGAAAAGGTTTTGTGAAAGTTTGGATTGCCTTGAGTTGTGCTTTGGTTTAAGTGTGGATTACGAACAACTATGATTTCCTGTAATCAGGTGTAATTTGTTCCATATTCTCTTGTAATTCTTTTTGAATTTGAACTCTTGTAAATTGTGTAATCTGTAAGGTCAGAGAGTTGTCCTAACTGTGTGTGTGTAAAGTTAAAGAGGGTGTGTGTTCTTGAGTCGTCAAGATTACCTCTTTGAGGTTGTTGTGTGATTGTAATCTGTTGTTGGTTACTTAGTGAAATACCCAATGGTTTTCTAGGACTGGATGTAGCTCTGGAAAGGAGTTAACCAATATAATTGTTTGTGTGATCTTCTCTCTCTCTCTCACACACACTCATTTAAAATCTAGTTGAATTGTGATTTTATCTCTACTGCCATAAACAATCGGTTAAAACGTATTTTCAACCGGTTGTTTTTCTGATTACAGGTTTAACAATTCTGTTTTCTTGGCTGATTTGATTCTTTGATCTGTAAATCAATATCAATCTTCATTCTTAACCAGTATTTGTGAAAAACTTCCCTTAAACAATTCACCTCCTTCTAGTTAAGGCCATTAATTCTTACAGGATCCACTTGTTCGTTAATTGATTTTCACTACTCATCTTATATGAGTACAACGTTTGCTTTAGATATAGACGGTTCACTAAGGACTTCATCATGTACAAGCTCTTATGCTTAATCCATAGTCTTGATGCAATCTTCTCCTTCGAGAGTTGCCTCAACAACTTATCATTGAGGCTAAGAATATTGTGTTGTGAACCTTCTCTAACAATTTTTTCTTATCCTTTTCCGCCATGGACACGTTAAACTTGAATTTACTTTCCAATAAAACTTCGAGGAGACCCTGTTGAACCAAAAAAGCACACATCTTCAACCGCCACAATCTAAAATCATTCAAACCAATGGCTTTCTCAATTATCATGACAAATCTACAATAAACTCTTACTTGGGCTCGCATTCAAGCATAACCCAAACATTAACATCAACTGATGATACAAAGTTCCTATTTATACAACAATATTGTTGTAAATAACTCACGTGAAACACACATATATTAAAGAGGAAGACACATGAATAGTGTTTCTCATTACTGAGTTTAAAAGTTACTTAAATGATTTCTCCAAACAATCAAAGTTCAAGTATATGCTAAATGACTAGACAATCTACTAAGATAATCCACCACATATGATACAAGCTGCATATCAAATATTGGACAATCTAATGCGGTTAAACAATAAAAATACCTTTTTAGACAATATTTTACAATAAATATGAGATTTCAAATACTGTTTTATCTTATCTTATGTACTTATGTGTTGTTAATTTTAAACCATAATGATAGTGTGGTGTACAAGAGAGTTGATAATATTTCATTCTCAACTTAGACAAATGGAAGAGAAGAGAAAGTTATTTATGTTATTATTTTTGTTTACTTTATTTTTTAATATAGTAATTTTCTGTGTAAAGAAAAGTTTTTTTCTTAAAGTATAACATAGTTATTACACATATGTTTAATTATTTTGCTATGATTCAAGAGTCATGTATTTAGTAATAGATGTTACAATTTCACTTTGCAATTAATGCGTTAGTCACTAACTTTATTTTAATTTCTTTAGCAGAAGGTGTTTAAGGAAATTGGCAAGATCCCTAATTAAATTAAATCTGAAATGAATAATTACTTTTGTCATCTCCCAAAAATATGAAAAATATTACTTTGTCTGAAATGGGTTAGGTTAATCAATAAATAGTGAGTGTACTGCTTTTCCTGCTCGGTCACTCTCTTCACGTCTACCACTGACGTACCCACCACCCCCGTATCTTCGTTCATTTCTTTTCCGCAAAACAATTATTTAAAGTAAAAATAAAAATAAAAGGAAATTCTCACACTTTTTCTCTCACTCTCTCTCTCTCTCTCCTTCCATGGTGGAACACCGCAGACGCAGAGTCGCCGGAAGAAGAATAAGAGAGAAGATCGAAGCGTCGAGGCAAGTCGATCGCCAAAAATAGGGTTTTCTAAATTGCCGACGAAGACAAAGAAAAATGCCGCTCTCGAAGTACCGCGTGCGGAACGAGTACAGCTTGGCGGATCCCGAGCTGTATCGTGCCGCCGACAAAGATGATCCAGAAGCGCTTCTCGAAGCCGTCGCCATGGCCGGTCTCGTTGGACTCTTGCGCCAGCTCGGCGACCTCGCCGAGTCAGTTTCTTCTTATTCCGTTCCTTCTGCATTATTTTTTAATTTCTTTGGTTTCGTAATTCTGATTTTCGGTGGTTGCGTTTAGTTGAAAGAGTGGTGAGTTTGGAAAAGGAAAGCGAAAGATTAAAACAAGTGGGAATGTTTAGGTCTGTGCTGGAGTGAGCTTAATTTGGCAAGGTTGTGTGATTTTGGATTTCGTTTGCTGGCTGGATCGAGGAGCTACTTTGGAAGTGGAAGATAGTATACATGCTTAATTCGGTGGTTTTGTTATGGTTTATTGGTTATTAAATGATTAATTTGTTTAGTTAGTTAGTTAGTTTCAAATTTTACGTCTTCTCCTTTTGAGCTTTGTATGCGTAGAGTTTTGAGAGGGCGAGGGGAAGAAATTGAAAGAAAATTGGGCAGTTATAGTTCGGGGATTGATTTAAACTGTTGAGTTGTGTAAGTGTTGCGGTGACCTTGTGGAGGCGTAGAGCTTGACTTGGTTTGAATTTGTCTGACTTATTGTAGACTCCAAACTTGGATTGATGAAGTTCCTGATCGGTTTTGGCTGTATGAGATTAAATTGAGAAGCGTAGTTATTGGGTTTAAGATAGATTTGACTGTTGAAAAAGTATGTTTGTTCTTTGATGTTTTTGGGAATTTGCTGATATTTTAAAATCGGACGAGTAGAGCAATTTTAGTAGACCATCTATAGCTGAGTAGAGTTACTGAACATGTGTGATTTTTCCTTAAGTGAGTATTGGGTTGGGTATTAAGGCTTAACTTTTTCATATGCCACAAATGGCACGCCTTGGTGTCTTAATCATGTGAATCTGGTTCAAATAGTAATAGATGTCATAGTGACATTCTGATTTCCTTGAGGTTAGTTCTACTTGGCGGAGTTTCGATTGTAATAGGATATCTCAACTTTGAAGTTGTTTCCTGCCTTTTTAGTACTGGAAATTTTGACTGCCCCTAGGTGCCATTAAATTCTCACTATTAAACTATTTCATTTTGGTTAGGTTTGCTGCTGAGATTTTCCATGATTTACATGAAGAAGTAATGGTTACTGCTGCAAGAGGCCATGGTCTTATGGCTCGTGTTAAACAACTTGAGGCTGAAGTTCCTTCACTTGAGAAGGCTTTCTTCTCTCAAACTCATCACTCATCATTCTATACTAACGGAGGTTAGATTTCTCTTTACAGAGTCCTATTAAGTTTAACTTCTCATGATCGTAATTTAAATACTGTTAATCTTGTAAAATGCAGGAATTTTTGTTAAGTTGTAACCTTTTGCTGCTATGGTCCCTTTGCTAATTTAAACATACTTGCATATTGCATTACAGGGATTGATTGGCATCCTAATCTACAGTCTGAACAAAATCTTGTGACTCGTGGAGACTTACCTCGATTTATAATGGATTCATATGAAGAATGTCGGGGCCCTCCAAGACTGTTCCTTCTGGATAAGTATGAGTTGATTCATCAATTATATGATTAGAAAGTAATGCTATAGATTTTTGATTTTTTTTCTTCTGGCTTCTTTAAAGGTTCGATGTAGCTGGGGCTGGGGCATGCCTTAAGCGTTATACTGATCCATCATTCTTTAAAATAGAATCAACTTCTCCTGTAAATGCTACCATAGAAGTTCAGAGAGAGAAGAGAATTCGTAAAATCAAGGTACAAAATTTCAATTCTACCATTTATATACAGTTTTTTTACTGAATAATTGTCTTAAATGTTTGATCTTGATATGTTGTGTATTATTGTTTTGCTGAAATTTTTTAAATTATTTCTGTGCATTATCGTCATTCATACACGTATGAGACTGCATATGATACAAGCAGGTGGACAACTTTTAGCTCTGCCTTTTGTTGTATATACCTGGGTTGCATTTCTCTGTAATTACCATAGCAAATAATTTTATGCAATATAAAATTAAATGCTACAATTTTGTAGAAATAATTTATTTTCTTCACTTCCAGCTGAAGAAAGGAGCAAGGCTGAGGGATGGTGAAGCTCCTAATGTTGTACCATCACATTCAAAGTAAGCCCCAATAATTTTATTGTGATGAATCATTTTTATTATTATGTTTTTTAATGATTGGTGGTTCAATTTAATTTCCATCATTGCAGATTACACCAGCTGCTTCTTGAAGAGCGTATTGAAAATGGTTATAGTAATCCTGCACGTCTAGTGAAGTTGAAAAAAAGACAACTGAATGGACCGGCAGTTGAAGCAGATGTTGGTAAGAGTTACATGGAGAAATTTCTGGAAACTCGTTCACCTGATCAAAAAATGGTTTGTGAAACTTCAATCTTTCCACTGCCTGTGAAATTGACATCAGATGATACTAGTGAGACTGGGATTAAAATTCTTGAAATTAGTAGCATCAGTCCTGTGAAAAGGTCAAAAGGAAATAAAAACACCTATTCATCCCTTGATGAGCAGGACTTAGAACTAAAATCATTTTCAGAAATGAATGGTGGGACTGATGGAGATCCTGTGAAGGTGAAAGAAGAAATCTCATCTGGTGTGACACTTCATATATCTTCTAATAATCGGAAGTTGCTTGATGTAGCACAATTGGCTATTGATGAACGAAGGAAAATAGAAGGCAACTTAGATGGGTACCATTCAGATGACGTGACTAGTGAGGTTGACAATTACATGGATGCTTTAACTACCATGGAATCAGAATTGGATACAGACAACGAGTACAAACCTAAGAATAGATTCTTGAATGTTCAAAAGGAAACAAATACTAAGGATAAAGAAGAACGACAACTACAAGCTCATTTTTCAGATTCTCAATCATTTGGGGAGTCTTCAATGTCTGATGACAGTAGTTCTTTCAAACAAGATAGAAATGAAGAACTTATTAAAGTGCAAGCTAAGTCTTCAGATTCTCAATCAACTGGAACCTCCTCTTCATTAGATGATAATAGTTCACTCAGAAGAGATATAAATGGGCAGCATATAGAACTACAAGCTCACCTCTCAGATTATCGATCTGTTGGAAACTCCTCTACATCAGACAAACATGTTTCTTTCATGAAAAATAGATCCTATTTACCTCAGTCTGATTCATCAAGCACCGTCATTGAAAACACACCAGAACCTTCATTATTCACAAATGCTAAGTATTATGGACCGGTGGTTGCAGATGTGCCATCCAACCAGCTTCCCCAAAATGTTGAGTTCCAACACACAGATTGTAGGAGGTCTGTCATGCATGATGATGCTGCTGTTCATGAAGAAGAGATTTCTGATTCCAGGCAAGCCTGTTCAGATAGGACGACTTCAGGACAGTGGTTGTGTTCAGATACTGGATACACCTCACAAGTGGTCATACCTGCAGGGACTGAATCAGGTGAAACCTCATCTGATCCTGTTGAACTTAAGTTAAGGTTAGATGGTGATGATGCAGACAAAACTCAAGAAGATGATGCAGGCAGAACAGGAGATGATGATGATGATGATGCAGGTAGAACAGGAGATGATGATGCAGACAGAAAAGGGCTTGCAGAATCTATTACTTCCAAACCTGTCTCTCTCTCCCTCATAAAAGATAATGCTTGTCCTATGAATTCTTCTGATAAAACATCAATAGACAACTTGGATGATGATAATCCATGTATTCACTCTGATGATTTGTTACAAGTTTCTAATGATTTGGGATTTGCTCATGGAGATGAATCCAATTCTCATTCTGAAATCAAAATGTTCCAAGCAGGACCTACAGATGAAAACATTTCTGAAATTTTGGCTAATAGAGATATTGATTCACCAGGTGAGGATCCTGTTTGCCTGTCCACCAAAGAATTAAAAGTGAATTCAGGTGCTGTGCTGGCTCCTGAATTTCATGACACAAAAGATCAAGGTTCTACTACAGCAACCCAGCTTAATACAGAGACTGTTGTGAAGGTTCCTTCAATGAGTTGCTTTACTGGGGTTCTTTCCTCTGACTCAATTCAAAACAAAACACAGGAGGAACCAGGCTCAGAAGAAATTGAAGTTTCAAATCCTGATCTGGCATCAGAAGTTGACGAGGTACCGAAGATGGTGCATGATGATGAAACAAACGGATCCACCTGCAGTGTTGATCCAGTTGAAGTTGATAGTCGTTTTAAACATCCATCTTCTGATAATCATGTGATGGTAAATGATCTGGTCACTGAAAATGTTCAGTCAGAAGATCAACGTGTATATTCTGTCCCATGTGTTTATAGTGCTGAAAATGGTGTGGGTGTCATTACTAGTCTAGTTTCCAATCAGACTTCTCCTTCAAGGGGTTCTTCAGATTCAGAAGAGCCTCTGTTGAATACGCATTCTTATAAAATGGACTTGAAATCCAATGAAGTAGAATTGATGCAAAGTGCCATGGACACAAATGCACAGGCGAATGAGAATCAATTGGCACCTTTGCTAGATTTAACATCATCTGATGTAATAAATTCTGCAACCGGTAATATTGCGAAGTTAGAAGAATCTCTTCCTATTTTTGCAGATTCACAGGAGAGGGAAGTTGACGAGGCAGTTTCCAGAGAATCTACAGAACTAGAGGACCAGAAGATAGTGGATCAACCAGAAATTGCTTCTATGGATGCAAAATTGAACCTGAACAAAATTGTTCCTTGTGATCTTTCTGATTCTGGAACATGTAATATTCAGAAGTTCCAACATAGTGCTTTTGTTGATGATGCTGAAACAGTGCCTGAATTTTCAGGGTTGGATGCCCAGCAGTCAGAATCAATATTTAATGGTCAGCATGATCCACTACAAAATGGCAGAGATAGTTTTTCATCACCTTCGGGGAATCAGTGGGGACCTGAAGCTGATTTAGATCTGTTCTCAAAATCCCAAATTGGTGAACTGGTTGAAGAATATCCACTCAGAGATGAAAGAAACTTTGCCTCTGAGAAATCTCAATATCAGAAGATGCAATATCTATTGGAGCAAGAAAGCAATCATGCTACTTCTGAATATGTGTCAGAAATACACGCAGATGAGCCATCACCATTTTATTCCTTGCCACATTCATCTAGTCAGAATGCTGCAAAACTTGTCATGGATCCATTGATGCCTCTTCTTCCTAGCCACTTTCCCAAGGCAACTCAAAATAATCTTGATGAGATGCCACCTTTGCCTCCTCTACCGCCTATGCAATGGAGAATGGGAAAGGTTCAAAATGCTTCCCTACCTTCACATAGAGAAGAATTAGAAGTAAGTCAGGCTTCAGTCCAGCCAATTAGGCTGGATAAAACATCTCTATTTGGTGTGCCAATTTCTGAGAGAGAGACCTCGTTGTATCAGCATCCATTTTTGCCTGTCATGGCTGTGGAAAGTGATAAGCTCGAACATTCTTCTGGGTTTCCTGTTGGTGTTTCAGGGCATCCTGTTGCTATTCCTTTTCAATTTCCTATCATGGTTAATGAATCAAAAGGTCAATATAATTACCTATTTCTGGAGAGAAACCAAATTCCGAATCCCTTCTTATCCTTACCTGTGGCATCTACAGGCATGTCTCCTCATGGTCTCATTGTTGCTCCTGAGGGAAAAGTGATGCAGAATTCAAACCCATTTGTGCCTGTACCAGCAGCTGCATATGCTGTTTCAGTGCATGATTCCATCCCTACAGAAGAAAGTTCAACTCAACCTCCACATAAGTTAATGTTGGAGACTAGATCCGATGATAAATCACTTCAACAGAGTATGACTAATATGGTATCTATGGACGGGCCTCCAAATGGTCACGCAATTGATTCTGGGGGAGAAATTGTACTGAATTCAAACCCTTGCCCTACAATTCCACCTGCTGAATGTGCTCTTTCTGGACAGGATTTCGTTTCAGCTGAAGAAAAACTGCCTCAGCCTCCAAGTCAATTAATGATGGAGCCTAGTTCAGATGATAAAACACTTAAGCAGTCTGTTACTGATGGGGTACCAATGGACAGTCCTGACATTCACATTGTTGCTTCCGATGGAGAAATGGAACAAAGTTCTAACCCAGAGCCTCCAATTCCACCTGTTGAATGTGCTGTTCCCGGGCCTGGACATGATTCTATCATTTCTGAAGGAAAACTGACTCTACCTCCAAGTCAATTAATGTCAGGGACTAGTTCTGAAGTTCAAACCCTGCAGCAGTCTATGCATAATTTGGAAGGGGAACAAGAATGTTTGCCTATCTCATTCATGTCTGCAAACATGGAAAGTATGGAGCCTAATCAGAGTTTCGCAACCAATGAAGGGGGAATGACAATGTCCTTGGATACATCTGATCATACTTCAGACGTGGAGAGTGAAAGAACTAATGGAAAACCAAAGAGTAAGCTTCTTCGTCCTCGAAATCCTCTAATAGATGCTGTTGCTGCTCATGACAAAAGCAAGGTGAGATATTATCAAGTTTTTATACGACACTGAATATCCTTGAGGTCTTCATTCTCTCATAAAACTTTGCCTTTGACTACTGCAGCTTAGGAGGGTTACCGAACGGGTCATGCCTCAAATTGCACCGAAGGTAGATGAAAGAGATTCTCTACTAGAACAGATAAGAACAAAGGTTAGAACTTACTTCATTTATGCTTAGTGTACCCTTTTGTATTGAAAGCATTATTTTTATTTGAAAAAAAAAACATTTTGGTTCTCTCAGTCCTTCAACTTGAAGCCTGCTGTGACTACGCGACCTAGCATTCAAGGTCCAAAAACAAATTTGAAGCTTGCAGCCATCTTGGAGAAAGCAAACGCAATTCGCCAGGTCTCTTTTTCATCTGTTTATTTAACTGTAATAGGCGTGTGCTTCTGTCTCGATGGTTTTACTCACTTTTCAGAGTTCACTAATTTGATAGTTGTTTAAATAAATAGGCTTTGGCTGGAAGTGATGAAGATGACGATGCGGATTGGAGCGATTCTTGAATTTACTATTAGAAGTGTTCTCAGCTGGTGGATGTTTTTGACACTCTGGTTCTTTCTTGAGCTTGATTTATATAGTCACGCTCCCTTTTAATGAATAGGAAATCTCCCTGAAATGCAAGATTCTTTATCCTACTCTGTTCATATATGATACTCTGAACTCCATATAGGATATAGCTTTCTTAGTCTTCTTTCTTCACATATATATGCATGAAAAATTGTACTAGCATGTAGATTAGCTTCGATGTCTCAGAGGTGGAACTCACTTCACTGAAGACGACTCAAGTTCAGCGTGCAAGCGCTGTACAAGTCTAGATCCATGCTATCAAGAAATATCCCCATGCCTCCCGTTCACATATAAGCACATGTATATTTGTGTCGTGTCATAATTTTTTTTATATTTAGTCACGAGTATCCAATTTTGTAATTCTGTGATGTAGTTGTGTTTTGTGATAATTGCCCATTTATCATGTAGTTCATCTGTGTCCAGTATAGTAACATATATACGTGAGTAAAATCATTTCAGTGTACAGTCCACTATTACCATTATTCATTGTTCAATCCCTCTTTATGATTACTGTTCTTGTTATATATTAGCAAGTAAATTGGAAAAAATGGAAGAGATAAATTAAAGTGATACTAAAATATGTCATCAGATTGCTTTCGGTATCTTCAATTGGCAATTTCTTCCTGCACCATATCACTGCACCCAATTTCATTGGAAAAGACAAAAATGCCCTTAAAAAATGGGTTACATATAAAAATACATTCTGGATCCCCTTTTTTGGAATGGCTTCTTCTTCCTGTACCCCTATATTTTTCTTCCTGCACCCCCACAATTTTGTAAATCCCAAAACTGGCCTTCACCTTTTTATTTGAAAAAACTGGATCGGAAATTGGGATCCGGCAGTGTGCTACGGATTCATCAATTCGAAAGTGAATTGTGTTGCTTTCTAGACGAGGGGATGTTCTAGAAACAAAATTTGCATAAATTGTTGATTTTCGTTGAATTTAGAAGCCTAATTTTTATTAGGGATTGATGGATATGAAATGCTTTATTCAATTATGGATTTCTGTATTTTGCATTTTATTTACTCATCATTCATTAAAGTTATGCAAAGTAAGAGAAAAGGGAAACGCATAAATACAAATATTGTCATGACTCATGATAGTTATAATTGACCTGATGTTCGTTCTAGATGTTCTGAAACAAAGTTCCAGTTTTGGGAACCATATTCCTTCACAAGTTTATTAAGTGTCTCATCTTGGGAGGGTCTCCAATGTCCTCTTCTGCAGCCCTTTTTACTCTCTCACCACTGTTGCTGCTGCTAGCTCTTTCCATATTGCTTCATTCAATACGCAGCTTTAGATCTAATTAAATTCTGCTATTTGAACATTTTTTTAGCATAAAAAAAAAAAAAAAAAGAAAAAAACACCAAAAAAAAACTAAAAAAAAAAAAAAAAAAACATAAAAATAAAAA
>Ga0123341_1001319_pt1 | contig 18292 bp, 14 predicted proteins | sample Turbeapinknodule_FD_89959 | JGI IMG/M metagenome (GOLD analysis project Ga0123341, IMG submission 89959) | Root nodule microbial communities of legume samples collected from Mexico - Turtle bean Mexico pink nodule | ecosystem: Host-associated > Plants > Roots > Nodule | place: Mexico: Nepantla...
TAAAAATACATAATAAATAAACTTTTCAGACATGTTCTAAATAAAATATCTAACTGTCTTATTTTTAAGGAGTAAAGTCTCCCAATTTAAATTTTATTATTATTGGATTAGGTGCCACACAATTAACAACTATTGATTCTTGACTTAATCATTCCCATATTTAAAAATATTTTTGGGAAGACTGAAGGAGTATGCAAGAATAAAGAAATTGAGGGAGAAAACTAGTCCAGAGATTTTGTACACCTATAAATTCAAAGCAAATTGCAAATTGTAAAGCATCTTTTGCATTCTGTGCATATTTCTGATACATTCACCTGGCGCATCCATTGAGGTAAATAGATAACTAACCAAAATCATAGAAAGTATAACCCTTGCTATTTTTTGTTTTTCCTTTATGCATTATTGAGAACAACAATTTTGTTAGATGGCTGTTGAATACTATGATTTTGGGCCTCACAAGATCCACCATAGTTCAGTGTTCCATACAACCAATCTTTGTTTTGCCTTTGTCAACCTGCGTCCTGCTCTGCCAGGTATGCTGTTCCTTTATCTCTATGTTTTCAATTCTCTTAGGATCATGCTTTATTATCTATCTTCAATATTCAAAGTGGCATAATCATTTTTTTCATTTTCAAGATAAATTAAGTTTTTTTCGACCATTTTGTTTGGTAGTGTTGTGAAATTAACAAAGGAAGGTTTTGACTCGAAGCGAATGCTTTGAGTGTTGCCTGCAGAAAAGATTAGGCGTATTTGGTTTGAGACCATGATTTTACAAGCTTTTCATCATTTCCTCCTTTTATGAAATAATTATAAAACTGCAATTTTATTTTCATTCTATTCTTGTTTTCGATGATCAATATATGAAATGATGAAAATAAAACCAATAAATCTTAACACGTAAAGTTATGCAGAAGATATCAATTTGGCCCTGCATAAATTTGAGATCAATCTAATGATTCAAAAATCCTTTTTTTTTCTGTGTGAAGTCTTTGTGGTGTAATCAGTGTACAGGGTTTTGCTTTGATTTATATTAATAATAGATTTTAATTTAAAATTTATAAATTACTTTTCACTTTTGAATCATTTCTACTTCCAAAGATTTAGCTTACTAATTGACTTTTGTTTTCCATTTGCAGGTCATATCCTTTTTAATAGATGTTAGCAACACATTCTGTGTAATATACGATTAATCCATTTTCATAATAGTTGAGACACTGCAAAAAGCAAAAAAAGGAAGGCACACTCCATACATGATTAGTCACCATATTAGCAAATGTAGCTTCATTATACAATTACAAATTTACAATGGTTACTTTTGACAACTCTGAAGATCCATGTGATAAAGATAATTACTAGCTTTCAATACAAGAGTGAACATGTAGTTGTAAAACTAGTTTGTTTCATTAGGGAATCAACATGACATAGTTTGCATACCTTCAGATTACACTTGATTTAATAATGGTTTCTTATAGTTGTTTGCTTGAGAGCTTTAAGAATTAGGCTCATAGTTATTTTTGAATAGTCAAATCTCAATTCAGTTAGCAATTTGAAGTTGAACCTGGTTAACTTAACAATATATACATGTTCTTGTCTGTCCTAAGCGCCAAGTGAAGCGTGTTGCAGATCTCACAGATGATGAGAATACAGATTTATGGCACATAGCTAAGAAACTTGGTAGGCAACTAGAGAGCTACCATAAGGCATCATCACTTACATTTTGTATCCAAGTAAGACAATTGAAGAAGACTTTAACCATGTGTTTCTTAGTTTCTACCAAGTCTTATAGTCACATTCCCTTGTAATTGTCTAAGACTTGCATGTTATGCTTCAACTATTTTTGAACCTAACAACATCATCTTTATGAATCCTAGGATGGACCTCAGGCAGGGCAATCAGTGGCTCATGTTCATATCCATATCCTTCCCCGGAAAAATGGTGATTATGAGAACAATGATGACATTTATGAGGATGTAGGATGAAAAGTTTTCTTTTACCTTTTCAGATATTTTGTCTCTTTTATGCAGATAGTTCTGATATTGTAACTTTGTTGATATTGGTTTTTTATTGGATGATGCAGATAAATGAAAAGGAGAACGAGTTGAATCGAGCACTCGAGGTGGATATAAAAAGGAGAGACAGAAGCATTGAAGAAATGGCTATTGAGGCCGATGAATACAAGAAATTTGTCTTCTGATAATTTTAGGTGGCACTGAAAAACAAAATAGGAAGACTATAAAATGAAAATCTATATAAAAATGTTTATATAAAGGGGACAGAATTTGATGATTCTGTGTTTCATAAACAAACATTTACATTGTATAAGGAGTTCTGAAAAAGTATTGTGTTTGAAGTTTCCCTGTTGTTCTTCAGCCAATTTGGACAATTTCATGCATGCTCTTCTCTGATATAATCAAGAACTTGTCAGAGGATGAAACATAATCCAAAACACCTAGATATATTTTTGTAAAAGTCAAAAGCATTCAAACTTTTACAAACATTACTAAACAAATTTAATGAATTTAATTACAATAACACTTCCAGGGACTTGCAGCTGTGTTGAAGATGATTTTCAACTAGAAGAGATACTTTTGTAGGAATCAAGTAAACATGATAATCAAATCAACATTCAAAGGCCCAACATAAAAAATGCAGATGCATCTTAACTCTTAAGAGTGCCTGTTACAAACACAAGAACTCCCACTCCACAAGATTATCCTGTGAATAATAACCGTAAAAAATTATATGGAAACATGGAGAATCATTTATGTGGTCAATCATGTCAAACTTTATAGACAAATATTAAAATTTTACCTTCTTTAGTAATGTTCAAATTCACCAAATTCGTAATGAAAGCAAAACCACAATTTGCTTGATGACAAAACCAAATTAGTCATAATGTACCACCAATTCTCTCTACCTTTATAATGTTGTAAGAAAGTGTTGCATTTATCAATATTTGGTTACCCCACTTCACTCCAATGGTTAGTTTTGTGTATCTTTTTGCACATTTATCACTTATGATGGTAATAATGAACATGGTTTCTTATCATCATTAGTCGGTTGAAATCACTTCATTCCATGGTGAATTGTAGAGTATTCATTTTGTGTAACAAATTTCTTAAAGAGTTTCTGAATGGTACGCACAAATAAAATAACATTGTCATTCATTTATGCGTACCAAGTATACTCAACTTCATTTCTCTATTTGATCAAGAATCACCGACATGGACATCCACTTTCAGGTTTTTTCATCGTGTTATTCTAATGGAAGGTGACGGAGGAAATTATTCCTAAGTGAGAGTTTCTTTCTGCACCCTTACGTTTTTCCTTCCTGTACCCTCATAATTTTTAAAATTCCGAAACTAGTCTTGACCTTTTATTTGAAAAAGGACACCTGCATTTTTTTGAATCTGGAAAGCATTTTTTGCATTACGGATTCTGAAATATGGAAACATACTACGGATCAGCAAATCTGGAAGATTACTGGACTCACCAATCTGGATGATTTATGGATACACCAATATGAGAGTTTTGCAAATTCAATATTCCGAAAGACAAAAAACAAAGTGCGAAGTTCCCGTAAAGCTAGCGGACTGCACGGTCTAGAATCACAACATATGTACTGCAAAAACGAAAATTCACAATAAAATAGAACTATATAGCCGAAAACCAAAAAAAAAATTACTTACCTTCTTGTCCAAACAGAGAACCGCTAAGAGAAACACCTCTGTGCCAAGAGATAGAGTAGTCTCGTTGTTGAGAGAGCAATGCAGTTTGTCTGTGTGCAGTTTGTGTACAAAGGAAGAAGAAAAAGTAGAGTGTGAGTGTTGTGTGCATTTTAGGAATTTTAGAAAATATTAGGGATAGGTTTGTCTTTGCAAAACATTATAGGGTGCAGGAAGAAAAACGTAGGGGTGCAGGAAGAAACTGCCTTCCTAAGTTCACCTGTAGGCTGCTTCTTCCTGCACCTCCATACCTTCTTGTGCCACTCCCATAAATTTTTCTTATTCCAAAAATACTCTTTTCAATATTCTGGATTACATAATCCGGAAGTCTTTTCTATACATAAGATTAGCTTCCGTATTATGTAATCCGAAAGCCTTTTTTCAGATGTGTTATTAGCTTCCGGATTACATAATCCGGAAGTCTTTTCTAAATATGAAATTGACTTCCAGATTATGTAATCCGGATAGAATTTATCCGGATTACATAATCCATAGACTTATTATTTCAAATCCAAGGGGTGAAAAAAAAAGGATAAAATGGTATTTTCATATTTAGTATGGGGTGGCACAAGAAGGTATGGAGGAAGAAAGACTCTCACCTGTATGATATTAAATCAAGCCCAGCCCAGGTGATGGTCAGGCCCAAAACCATGTGTGTGTCTGGTTTGATTTGGCGGGAGTGTATTCCGATATCAATGTCAGAACTTTAGTGGCTTCCAACTCTGAGACCTTATGGTGGTTTCTCTTCCTCTCCTCCCCACCATGGAGACCATTCCCTCTGTTCTCAAGGTAAACCCTAATCAATGTCTTTACCTCTACCAACCTCGTTTTACCGTTTCATAAATGATGAAAATTATTGATTGTACAATACCGTTAATCCTTTGTAAGATAACTTCAATACCCACTTTCCAGTTTTCAGTTTCGTTGGTGAGATTGAAAAAAGTTTTGTTTTTTTGTTGGTGCTTTATTATCTAAATAATAAATAATTGAATGTGCAATGGAAATGGTGTCGAGTTGCCCAATCAGTTTTGTGAATGACTTGTTAGAGGTTTTGAGGGTTTTATGATTGTTGGATGCTGATGTGTTTCTACTGTTGTTTTCAGAAATACTTTGGGTTTTCTGATTTTCGGCCTTATCAGAGAGAAGTTATTGAGAAAATTGTTGAGAAAAGGGATTGTTTGGTAGTCATGGCTACTGGCAGTGGGAAGTCATTGTGGTAAAAAACATCATCATTCCGCTTTCACTCTCTCATTCTGTGTTCTTTTACCTCTTCTTGAAGCTAATTGCCTAAATTGGAGAGTTCAAAGGTGAACTGTATTTTATTTTTTAACAGCTATCAGGTACCTCCCTTGGTTGTTAAAAAGACTGGGATAGTTGTGAGCCCTCTGATATCGTTGATGCAAGACCAGGTGAATTGATTGGTTCTTCTGAATGAGTCTTCTTGTTTTACTTTTCTATGCCCTCAATGCCTTTCTGTATCTAGCCATAGTGATTATCTAATAAGAAGAGATGGGAAAACAGGTGATGGCTTTAAAACAACGAGGTATCAAAGCTGAATATCTTGGAAGTGCTCAGAAGGATTTCACTGTGCACTCTAAAGCTGAACGTGGTCAATTTGACATTCTGTTCATGACTCCTGAGAAGGCATGCACAGTTCCTACCAGGTAATGCATTAAACACATGTCTAACCTTCAGCTGCCAGATTGTGTGACCTTTATTTTGAGTTGCATTTCACTTATTAGTATAGCTTTTAAAAATAGAAGTGTCATGCAGCTATTCTAGAAGATATATGACTAGTTCACTTTATCAGTTAATTATCTTTCTAATTTCTGGAATTAGATCGCTGATTTTAGTCCATACCATGTCTTGTCTAATTATGATATTCTGTTCACTTGAACTTATTTTTTGTAGTTTCTGGTCCAACTTACTAAAGGCTGGAATTAGTCTTCTTGCTGTTGATGAAGCCCATTGCATATCGGAATGGGGACATGATTTTAGGGTGGAATACAAGCATTTAGACAAGTTACGTGAGGTCTTGCTTGATGTTCCTTTTGTTGGTCTAACTGCCACTGCTACTGAAAAGTAAGCATCTTTTGCTTTGGCTGTTAGTGAAGCATATCATTGCTGTACTTTATAATGACTCTGATACACATTTTGTGCCTTCTTTATCTTGTATATATTATGCTCTCCAATTGTTTATCGATAAACTTGCTTTTAGTTGCAATTGCAAGTCATTGTCAAGATCATGGTTTTTTTCTTTTACTTTATCACCATGCTTTGCTTGTGTTGGATTCAAATTTCAGTCAATTTCAGCCTTTTATCAGTCTGTCTATCTATCTATTTCTCTCCCATGTTCCCTTTCCTTTCCCACAAATAACAGCAAGAAGGGTACATGCTGGAGAATGATAGAATTATAAAATGAGGGTAGTTTGACCTATAAAGACAAACTAGAAACTAACTCTTTTTTAGTATTTTATTATGTCATCAAAATAATCATAAACGGATAAACAGGGGAATTGAAACTAATCTCTTGAGATATTAAATCTATTTAAGAAGTTGATTAGGGGCAATATGGGAGGGAAGGAGAGCCAGGACTTGAATGTATTGGGGTTGGAAGTAGTGCTTCTGTTCTACAACATTGATTCGTATCTTCCTCTGTTATCTGGTATTCTGTTATCCAATTTATAGATTTCTAGAGATAGAGGACTTTTGTTAGTAAAATTGCATATTGTTCTACGATCTGATCTAATTCTGCATGAAGCCTATTAGGTTTCTTAAATTTTTAAAATGATGCTGTTTGTGGCAAAAATAAATTACCAGGTTCTGGACTCATTAAACCACCTATGCAGAATTCAAACTTGTTTCTGTTGAAATCAGTTGTATAAGGGATGGCTACTAAAGGTCATGTAAGATATTTTTTAAATCTTTACTGGTACAATGATTCCTGCCATGTTTGTGTACTTCTGGTGGTTTCTTTCTCTTTCTTTCCATTTTACAACATCTTCTTATCAAGAGGAAAGGATTTTGTTACCTGTGTTGAACACTATTATGAGCATTGTTATAGGAATGGATTAAAATTAATTTATATTTCTACTTGGTGAATTAATTAATGAATTTATGTGACACTTCTTTTTGTTACATTGCCGTACTTAATGGTTCTTTTAATTAATAATATACTGTAACTGTATTTAGATTAAAGAAAAACATACACTCATTTTAATTTCTGTGCTTTATTTCCAGGGTTCGATTTGACATCATCAGTTCCCTGAAGATGGATAACCCTTATGTTACAATTGGTTCATTTGATCGCACAAATCTTTTCTATGGTGTCAAACTATTGAACCGTGGACAATCTTTTATTGATGAGCTTGTGCGGGAAATTTCAAAAGAAGTTGCTACTGGTGGTTCAACTATAATTTATTGCACAACAATCAAAGATGTAGAGCAGGTAATGTGCTAGAAATATTACAAAAGAATCCCAAAATAGTTTTCTATCTTGTCCTTTGTTGAAGGATAATGGAAGATTTTACACGACTCAGAACACTTGATAAACTAGGCCGAAGGGACAGGTTGCTTGATGACTCATTAAGATTTTAGTTATTAGGCACAATAATTTAAGGTGGTGCTGTATGGTACTATATAGGATATTCATTCATGATTCAAGACAAATATGAGAACTTTCAACTTATTGTGTAATAGGAAAAAATTGCAAAATTCATGCTAACACCAAGTGTGCCTTCTTAGATATGGAAAATAAAAATTAAAAAGATATATTTTTTGCATTGAAATATCCACTGATTATTCATGACCTTTCACTATGTGTGGTTACTTATCATGATAGTTTGTCAAAACGGATAATCTATATTTCTGTTTTAGCAACGGAACTCTTGTTTGCATTTTTGTTGTCTAAATTCTGTTTGTTGCCTGCAGCCTTTTTTAATTTTATATCTTGAATTTTATTGTTTAAATAGATATTCAAGTCATTTACAGAAGCAGGCATTGAGGCAGGAATGTACCATGGCCAAATGAATGGAAAAGATCGAGAGGAGTCTCATAGGTGAATATTCTTTCTTATTTTAGAACATGAAATAAAATTTCACCTCTGATCGCTGTGAAGGTGGAGCATACTCCTTACCTCCCTCCTGTTCTCTAATTTTTGAAGATGCTTCAATGGTTTGATCCTAACTGAACTTGTTCTAATCTATTGACAGATTATTTGTTAGAGATGAACTGCAAGTTATGGTGGCAACCATTGCCTTTGGCATGGGCATAGATAAACCTAACATTAGACAAGTGATTCACTATGGTTGCCCTAAAAGTCTTGAGTCCTACTACCAGGAAAGTGGACGATGTGGTAGAGATGGTATAGCTTCGGTTTGTTGGCTTTACTACACAAGAAGTGACTTTGCAAAGGGCGACTTTTACTGTGGAGATGTAAAATCAGTACGTGTATTTAAATTTATCTGAAAAAGTTTGGCTAAGGATTTATTTGTAGTTAAATGAGCATTGAAGCTGCTTACTTCTTGCATATTGTCCCCATATAAGCTATCCCCATTCTCCTACTAATATTTAAGTCTCCCATGTACCAGGAAAAACAAAGAAAAGCTGTTATGGAGTCATTGCTTGCTGCTGAACACTATTGTGTGCTGACCACATGCAGAAGAAAGTACTTGCTTGAATACTTTGGGGAAAAAAATTCAGCTGATAGATGCGGTTTGCCTTTTGCTTAGATGCTTCATTATTGTCCTTGTAAAGTTAGAGCTTAAACTTAGTAGCCTATCATTGTTACTCCATTGACTTTATACAATTAGGGGAATCAGGAATAGTGTGTTTAGTCCTAATACCCCCCTCATGGTGGATCATGTGTCATATGCTCCCAAGCTTGCTAAATAAGGTTAAATATAGGCACTCTAAGGGGCTTACAAAATATATCAGTTAACTGGACAAGTTGACAAAACCAATAACAATCTTTATCTTGCTCAAAACTATCCTTTTCTTATTTAGTTTACTCCAATTTTTATTTCTTTTATACGTGTTTTGTAGGTAACTGTGATAATTGCAAAGTCTCAAAGGAGGAGCGTGACATGTCAAGGGAAGCATTTCTTCTAATGGCTTGCATTCATTCATGCAAGGGCAGATGGGGCCTTAATATGCCTATTGATGTCCTGCGTGGGTCTCGAGTAAGATTTTCAATATTAAAGCTAGGAAGTGTTTTCATTTCAGTTTTAGAGAATTCATTCACTTTTTGAGTTCTTGTTTGGTTTCTTATTCATTTATTTAATCATGTACTCCCTTTTTATTTTCTACGGTTATCGATGTCCCTGTGTTTTGACTAACGATATTTTTTTCTTTGGTTACTACTACTACTATCACTTATTGTTTACGATAAAGAGTCTTATAATTTTATTGTCATTTTTTTTCTGGGTAAGTTCTTACGTATAGGTTGTATACCTTTTTGAGCCTTACTTGATAACTGTGGCTTATTTTCTTTAGTCCCTTTCAAGTACGATTGTGTCTAATTGTCTATCTACCATCCATTAGGTGTTTTAGAGAAATAGTTGAACTTCTACAAACAGTTGCGTGTAAATTTTAATAACGAAGCTGTAAATTTTTATACACCAATTTAGATATATTAAACGAACAATTCGCATTACTTCATTTACATGATCCTAAAATTGTTCAAAATGAACATTTCAGTTATTCAACAGCACAAAAAGCTCTCTTAGTTCATAATGACAAGGTGGCTTTTAACAAACCTATAAACCCTGTTTCCTCTTATTCATAGTGACAAACATTGAAGCTTTAGTGCATATGGATTCCTCGAGTACCCAAAATGATTTTGAATCTAGCAATTGGGTACCTTCTTTTTGCTGTCTGTGGTTACTGCACAGCTTTAAAAATACCCTCTACTTGGTATACTCTAAAAGCATAAGTATCATTTGGTTTTCATTCATTCTTAACCTTTATTGTTGCCTTTAAATTTATTTAGTTGTTCCAACTGTTGATAGTTGTATTAGCTTGTAACTTGTAGGTCAAGAAAATTCTAGAGGCTCAATTTGATAAGCTTCCACTTCATGGGCTGGGGAAAAATTATCCAGCAAATTGGTGGAAATCACTTGGGCATCAATTGATTTCTCGAGGTAGAGTGGAAATAATTTACAATCATGAGTTATATTGAAACAGTTCTGTGGATCGACATTCTCAGTTCAGGGAAAGTTTGGATATGTAGAGCAAAGCATTTTCTGTTGCTCTGTTTAAGTTGACTGCCTGTCTTTTTGGCAATTTGAATCATTAGAAGGCAGTTTTAACGTTGTACATTATTTTCTGTATAAAGGATTTGTTGTGAAAATAAAATTACATTTTCTGGTTTCTGTTGGCTTGTTCGCTGTCCCTTGTATTCATTTTTTAAGTCTTGGCTATGATTGGATTGCAAGCACTAGGTTAGATGGTACGACACCATGGATGAAAGTCTGCCTTTTGCTCTCTTTGATTATTTGAGTAAATATGTTACATAGAAGAATTCCAAGAGACCCCTTTATTTTTAATTTTTCCTACATAGAGTGGGTTTATTTCTTGCTTCAACTGGAGCTTTTTGAGCTAGTAGCAGTATCTTTGTTAGAATAGGTACTAAATTAAGGTAGGAAGTAGTTGTATTTGAAAACTACTATATGTTGTACTTATGAGCTGTACCTATGAGCGGTACCTATGAGCGGTACCTAGGACTCTAGTTCTGATCTTTGCTCTTCCATGTAATTGTATCACAATTCTACCAATATAAAAATGAGAACATACGAGAGGAGTGATCTGGCTCTCTCAAATATAGTCTCTTTTATTTATCTCAACTGTATCAATATACATATATACAAAGAAAAAAATACATTTGAAAAATAATTGACATTTTTTTCTGTTTTCAAACATAATTAATTTTTCATACATTTCTTGCTATTTATTTGGCACTGGTAATTGTATTTCTTGCTTCAGTATATTTTACATATTACTATTCACAATCTATGTCAAAAAATGACAATCTTTTATATTACACAGTAAATTGTATTGAAGAAATTGCTAGATGCAATTTGTAATGGACTCCTATTGTTCTACAGGTTATTTGAAGGAGACTGTTAGTGACGTCTATAGAACTATAAGGTAGATTCTTCAAGTTATTTGGTAGATTAAAGTAGTTATTTGAAGTCTGTGTATGCTACTAGTCTGTTACCTGAAGGTAGGATGAAAATAATAATTTATGCACGGATACCTTTGTGGAAAATAGTGATTCGTCAAGGAGGAAAAGTTTACAGATAATTATCACTGGGATTTCGATAGTCTTTCCCTCTTACACTTTCTAACATTCCAAAAACTGTCCTATCCCCTTCCAACTCCCTGTTAATCTTTATGTTTCCCTTATCCACCTCATCACCCAGTCTGTTAATAGAGCTAGACTTCTCTAATTGGGCATCCTACTTCTATTATAATTTTTCATAATTGGGACCTAAAAATGTCAAAACACATCTATTATGCAACTTTTTAGTTTTAGTGTTTTAGTGTGTTTCACAACTGAAGCTATAATTAGACGCAAAATTTGTTCTTCATGAATCAGTGTCAGTTCGAAAGGAGAGCAGTTTTTGGCCTCTTCTACACCAGATTATCAACCTCCTTTGATTTTGACATTAACTGCTGAAATGCTTGGAGAAGAAGATAATGGAAACACACAAGAAGAATTCAAAACTTTATCCACTTCAGAATTAGAAGGTTTTTCAGAGGTTGGTAATAAGTGGTTTTATCTTTATCCAACATCTTGTCTTTCTTTCCTTTTCTTCTAATCATCAATGAAGCTTCTTGAATAAGTGGTTTACAATTATATGTGTATGTAAGATAAATAAGCCATTCATCCATAAAAGATAAAAAACAGCAAGCTTATTGTTTCCAATTTTTGTTTGTAAGAGACTATATTAATTCTAAATCTTTGTGTTGTACTTCTATACTCAGGCTGAGAAAACGTTCCACCAAATGCTTTTGGAAGAAAGATTAGAGCTTGCAAGAAGTGTTGGAACAGCTCCGTATAGTTTTTATTTTTTAACAGTTTGAAGGATATTAATTCTTAGTTTCTTTTATCCATACTTTCATCATAAAGCTGTTATACTGTCTTTGTAGATATGCTATATGTGGTGATCAAACGATCAGGAAAATTTCTTTGACAAGACCATCTACAAAAGCAAGACTAGCAAACATTAATGGTGTAAATCAGGTATCCCTTCAATGTTTTGAAGATGTCTGTAACTGGACCAGCCCAAATGGTTCAAGAAAAAAAAGCAGAAACTTGTCAAAATGGCTTTAGTAAACAATTTTTTTATTAATATTCTAATTCAGCTTTAGTAAATATAAAATTCTTGGCAGCAATTACGTGTATGGAAAAATCTTCCAATTGCGAAGGTTTATTGAAATACTATGAAAATGGCTTGCAAGATTTCTAAACAGGGGGGGAATTATTGTTGCATGCAGTGTGAACTAGTTAATCCTCTGAATGAGCAATCTCTTGACAGTAGTTTACCTTCCAATGATCAGTAATCACATATCAGATTTGTTTGGCCTGTAAACATGTCTTTAGATAATGAAGCCATTTTTATTTTATACCTTCTGTCTTTCTGTCATTTGAAATACTGACTTCAAACAACATTGTACAGCACCTAGTTACAAAATATGGAGATCATTTTCTTCAAGTTATTCTGAAACTGTCGCAAGGATTAAACCTATCATTGGATGGGGAAGAAAAGGTTCCAATGGCTAGTTTGCAAACTAATGGAGTAACGAAAGTATCTCCACTAACCAACAAATCCAAGAAGTTGACATCAGCAAAGTTTGAAGCATGGAAAAAATGGCATGAAGATGGTCTTTCTATTCACGAGATAGCTGTATGTCATTCGAATCTGCTGTTACTAATAAAGATATATATAATTTCATTGTATAACTTCATGAGATTGTTGTATGTCATATTAGTCTGTTGTTACTAAAGAAGATCTATGCCCACATGTTTCACTATAACTACTTTCTCCACTGACTCCTCTCTCCATAATCTCAGAACTTAGAAGCTAGATCGGCTCCTATAAAAGAACAAACTGTTGCTGAATATCTGCTGGAAGCTGCTCAAGAAGGATTACCTTTTGATTGGGTTAGATTCAGCAAGATGATAGGACTGACACAAGAGATCATATCAGAAATTCAGGGTGCTATTTCAAAAGTTGGATCTACAGACAAGCTGAAGCCTATAAAAAATGAATTGCCAGAAGATGTGGGTTCAGATTTCCTACCTTCGTGATTTGAGTATATCTTGGTATTTATGCAAATATATGGTCCAATATATTTCATTCTACTGCTCTATCCTCCACCGGAACAACTTCATGATTTTAGGTTTACTATGTTTTTATTTCCTGAAAATTATTCGAACTTGTTGGTATCTGGTTCTTTGTTTTTCTAGAATCATGTCTAACTCTTGATTATGAATTGATTAATCAGACTACATAAGAGTCAATGGACAAGGTCTGCAACAACCAAGTGTAGATAGAAAGAATTTGTAGACAATGGCTACGGTTGTGTAGTCAGGTTTCAAAAGTTTTTACCAACGAGATACTATTTCTCTCTCTTGTGAAGTTTCTTTTCACGTTGTAATTTGTAAATATTAATCATTAAACTCAAAATGGAAATGTCCCAAAACCCTGACAACATTGGAAGATAACTTCCAAGAAACAAAGGGAGCTGAAGTCCTTAACCTGAACAGGGAGAGCTTAAGTATCATAATCATAAGTAACTTGTAGCTGAAGAACTGCTTATTGCTTCATTGTATCTGAGATTGAATAATTTGTTATGGTGCAGATAAGTTATCAGCACATCAAGACTTATTTGTCAATGCGAAACTCTGGTATATCCTTGGAAACATTTCAATCTGGAAGTAACCAGACTGGGAAAGATGATGAACTTGCATACAATGCTTCAAATTTTCCAGACTCTACTTTAGAAACATGTCCCGACAGACATTGTGAAGATGGCATTTCTGCAAAAAGTTTGGCTGAACAATGCGACTTGGAAATGGATGAGGTACCTTTACCTGTGAACAGTTCTGAGGAACAGAAGCTCTCAAATGCCAGTGAAGGGGAATTCACAAGAAAACGACAAAAGGTCAGTGAAACGAATGAAGAAAATTCAACTAAATTGAAAGCTACAGAGAGTTCTGTTGTGGAGTGGATGAAGAACCTTGATGAAGGGGTAAGTGGCGACTTCTTTATGTTTCTGACAACTTTCTGAAATATGAATATGTATATATTTATATATGCTTTACTTTGTGATTATTATTGTAAGAAAAGTGTTGCTTATTGGTTTCAGGCTACGTTGAGCACTATTTTGGAACACTTCAATGGATCCAGTGAAGATTCTGTGGTTGAACTGATAAATGGCCTAGAGTGTGACTTTTTAATATATAGGAAAGGGAACGTGTATAGGGTTTTGTAACAAAGTTTATGCATCAGGTTTTGTGAAAAACTATTTCTTTGTAGTCTGTTGCATTTTCACTACAATGTTATCTGCATTGAGTAATGATAATATTTGAACATACTAGTCATTTCGTAACAGTTCCAGGTGTTTAATGGTAAATACATTTTTTTTTTGCTTTATTACTTTTAGATTTCATAATATATCTTACTTTGATCCCTCGTTTAAATTGCTCCCTTGTAGTTCAAATAATTTTTAGTTATTCATATCAAGTCCTAGCTTCATAGTTCAATTGCATAAATAACAAATATAATAGAATATGATGTATCATTTAGTTTATGTAATTTTGTAAAGAAAGAGATTATAATGACCTGCATTACTATAATTTTGGACTTTTTTTTAGTTCTTAAATGTGATTTGATCTCTCAATTTAATAAATTTAAAGATGTAATATTAACACTAGTTTCTCGTACACGTAGGTCGTCTAAGCATTCTTTTAGCACGATTTTTTGAACTACTGAATTTTATTTTCACTTAGTTGAGATATATTTATCCCAAAAGTTAACAACAGATTTGTGGAAACAAAAAACTCCATAAGATTTCTGGACCAGAGACTCATTCTCTCAATAATAACTTGCCATCAAGAAATGGAATAGAACATAATCTTCATGCATTGTTAAGAAAATGAGGCAAATAAAGAAGCCAAAACTATAGTTAGTTTAATCTCTCCCCACAAACACTAAAACAAGGGGAACAAGGTTAACTATAATATATATTTAAAAAGAATTGCAAATTCTCATGAAAATGTTAATCTCTATGTATAGCATCTTCAAGGTCCACTACCACCCCTATGCGATTTTTCAAAACGGTACTAGCATGTAAAGGTGTTTTGCACTTGCACTGGAGCTCCTTGAATCTCTCAATGTCAAAATTATGCATCTTGAAAAGTTTCATCTGCCTTGAAAGAAAAAGCCTCTTCATCAAGTCTTGGTAAGTAGGGTCTCTTGAAGTGATCAAAAAGTATGCATAGCCTATGACCAACCCTGTGGTTGTGGTAAAAAATGCAATTGGTTCCATTACATCCCATGAAAATTCCCAGAATGTTAGCCGGAAGAAGAGGCCGGCTGTCACTATGATGAATCCTAGTCCAGACCAGAGGACGCGCCGCACCTGTTTATGTGCCAACACATCAATTTCCTCTTTCTTATCCTGCAGACTCTTCAACTCCTCCCTTATAGGATCGTTGTCAGCAGTCAGTGCCAGTGGAACGGCTCTGCGAACCAGATCCACCACCTGAAACACAGAACATTGCCATACAACAGAAACATAATCAGTGAATTTAGAAACCTTTCCACACTATGACAGAATTGAATTGCATATCACTTTCTCTAATGTCTTTTTCAAAACTGTTTCCTGAAGTTCATTTCCTCAACAAAATTTTTGGTTGATCAGATAAAGTTTCAACAAACATACTGCTAAGATCCCACAGACAGTTTGTACCAGACCAGACACACCGTAGAGAACTTAAGGAGTTACAAATTGTTTTCTACTGTTGTTTAGGTTCTTTTGTGGTTTTAGTTTGATGCATAGTAGCCAGTTCAAATGAAAAGAGTAGTCCTGCACTGAAGTAGGTTTACGCATGATAATCCATGACAAACAGCTTGAAACACACTAATTAGCTATAATACATAACAATATTGGAAGTTTTCATGAATACCACTCCCTATTATGTTACATTAGGGAATGCATCAGCCCCGAACCAGTAAAATTGTTGAAATGAATAATCTATGTCCTGGAACCTTTTGCATAACTAGCACATAGAAGACTAAACTAAAATATTACAATCTTGTACTTCCAGAATCCATTATAATTTATAAGACCTCTATATAGACAGGAGATTACTCTTTTGCCATTTATAATCTTCTAAGATGAAATAAACGTATGTAGTGATATAATAAGTTAACATATTTACAGGGCAAGAAGAAAAAGAAAATCATAGTGATGTTAATATTCTGCAACTGAAAACAAGATTCCAGAATCTAGAAATCTTTATCATGACAGGACAAGCATAATGAAGAGAGGTTGGATCTAAATCGTTGATGGCATTGAGAGGATGCAATGAAATAATTTGGAGCTGTAGTGTTCTTGAGAGCCAATTTTCTTAAAGTTTATAAACTCAGTTTATTCTCTCTATTTCAGAAAAAACCTGCAACTGAATCAGACTTTATCAAACTCTACTACCTAAAACTACCGTGAAAGAGAAAGCAGACAACACAGAGCATGAAGATAAGAGAATTTATATATGCATCAGTAATTGATAGATGAAAAAAAAAATATTCCCATCCACCATGGAGTTAAGCCAAAGGTTGAATCATGAGTTATTTCAGGTTGAATATGAAGAGTGCTAAAGTGTATATGCAGGATAAACTGAAGATTCACCTATTTTTTTTTCCTTTACAAATACATATAATATTTCCCTGTGAAAAGAGATGTGTAATACATGGGTCAGGGAGGACCCTCACACATTGTAAAGCAGGAACAAAAAAAAGGGCAAGAATTGACATCTATTGCACCACAAAGGTAAGTAAATATACTGTTATATACTTAGATCTGGCCAAGCTTTTGGTGAGCCCCACAAACACATCATGTTCTTATGCCAGCATAAACATAATCAATTGAAATCAGTCCCAATATCTCACCTTATCAGGATGCAAATACACTTTGTCCCGGAAGAGGAGAACAACCCCAGCCTCATCAAGAACCCTGGCAAATGCTGCAGCCTCCTCATGACTCCTGGCAATCCCCATGCTCTCACAGGCCTCAAGAAGCTCCGAATAGCAAATAACTTCCTTCCCTTCCATACCAAGCTTCATCTTCAGAGACTCCACGTTCACCAACCTCATAAGCTTCTTGGCTTCTGAGTATGATATAAAATCTTCTCTTTCATTACCATTGCTGAAACCACCACCCCCAGTTGAAGTTGATACACCCCTCTTTATTTGATTCAACAGAAAAGATAAAGGTGTCATCCCACCACCCCTTCTTCCACCACACATCACCTCCACCACACCCCTCAAACCCAACAAAGGAGGACCAAAAGGATGAAGCTTTTCCCCACAACCATTGCTAACACCACCAGTTGCTGATACCCTTTGCCTTAGAAAACCGCCACCCACACACCACCGCCACCTACCCCACATTTTTCCAGAACCCAAATAAAAAAAAATCCAAACTTTATGAGAAAAACACCAGCTCCACAAAAACCCGACACTGCACAGTATAGTTAACACCGTGAAAAATCAACAACCGACATCTCCCTTCTCATCTGAAACATTCAAAACATATTGGTCACTAAGATCGGTGCTCGAAAGTAGCAACTTCCAAACAAGGACTGGCCAAGAAGTATACTTTAATATAAAATCCTAAGAAAGAGAAAGAGAAATTTTGCGTGTGCATACAAATACTCGGAGAGAGAGAGTAAGGAAAGAAAGAAAGAAACTAGAAGGTAGGCGAAAGAGCAGAGGAGAAAGTGGATGTTGACGGAGTTGCTACATAGAAATACTCAGTTACTTTTTTGTGCGGAATCGACATTGTTGTCAACAACAATGGGTAACGGTTATTAACGGCGAAAGGTGTAAGGGTAGGGTTGATGAGTCAGAAAGAGTTGTGTGGGTCCCAGGAACTTGGATTGACATTCACTCACACGCCATGCACTCTCTTCTCACTTGTAAGACTTCAATGTCTTCGTGTTGTGTCCATTGCGTGGCCTTACATTTACTTACAGTTGTTGAGATTAGATTAATCTAACGGTCGAGGTTAAATACTAACTAACTTGTATTCTTATCTCAAAAGTCTCAATTTATTTTCTGCTTTTTCAGAGAATTAATTGAAATGAGGTTTCAAAATAGTTAGAAACTATTACAGATTTTAAAGATTGTCTGATAATGACTTGTAAAGTTTTTTTAATTCATAATTTTTGTAGTTTAATTTCAATAAATTTATATTATTTACATCATAAGAATAAGAATTTCAAACATTTGAAATGATTCTATCGAGATGTAACGTTTTGTGATCCTTAAGATACAAAA
>Ga0123341_1001320_pt1 | contig 18280 bp, 8 predicted proteins | sample Turbeapinknodule_FD_89959 | JGI IMG/M metagenome (GOLD analysis project Ga0123341, IMG submission 89959) | Root nodule microbial communities of legume samples collected from Mexico - Turtle bean Mexico pink nodule | ecosystem: Host-associated > Plants > Roots > Nodule | place: Mexico: Nepantla...
GGTATACAGTTAAATTATACACACACACACACACACACACACACACACACACACACACACACACACATATATATATATATATACATGTGGTATGCAGTTAAATGGTTTAAAAACAAGTAGTGAACCATTATATTGCACATAACCGGTGATATTCAATTCTAATAACATTCAATAATTAATAGCTAACAGGTAAGCATATGATGAAAAGTTTTTACCTGAATCGAAAGCCAAATTGCTTCCATGACCATAATGTCCTCAAGGTCAACATCAAATTCATCATCTCTGCAGTTTTCAGCATTTTGGAAAAAATGTAATGTAAGCCCAACAAGTAGTTTCCAAAATATATAAAAGAACTCGTTAACTTATTTATATGAGCAAACAAGTATTTAATAATTATTTGGTAAAGACAACAGCTAAAGGACCAATCACAAAGAGATGAAGCTCCACCTATGTCGCACAAATTTAGGCCCGGTATCACATACAACACAAAAATAAAGCTATATCATCTCACAAAAGCACTCGCACAGAGATACACTCACACAAGTAGTTGGGCTAATCAATTATTATCAAAAAAAATTGAGAAAAATATTTATTTTTTCTCTTCAGCAAGATTTTTATAAGATCTATTGAAGTAACAAAGTGTCAAGTTGAATGTCAATAAAGTGAATAGAGAAGATATGATATCCCATAATAATAAAGATATGATACAGTAATAAATAAAAATACTCTTAATAATACATATATAATCTAGATATTCTTAATTCTAAAAGATCTTATTCATTATAAAATATTTAAGTCTTAATTTTGTATTTATCCTCCCATGCTAAAGTATGTCATATGTGCTCAACTTGCTACAATTATGATTGATCCTTGGACGTCTTAAGAGACTTCTTGAATATTTCTATCCACTGTTCACTAGAATCAACAAATCTAGTGGTGATGATGTCTCCAAACAAACTTCATTCTCTTTTGAAATGACAATCTACCTCAGTATGTTTGGTCCTCTCATGAAAGAGAGGATTATAGGCATGTTTCTACTTGTCACATATAATGTGCATTTGGGATTTTTCTTCAAATTTAAGATCTTTAAGGAGAAGCTTTTAGCTATAAGAACTCACAAGTGACTAATGCCATTGCCCTATATTGTGCTTCTATACTTGATCTAACCATAATATTGTGTTCCTTACTTTTCCATGATACTAAATTACCCCCAACAAGAACATAATACCCTAGAGTGGAGTATTTAGAGCTTGGTAACCTTGCTCAATTAATGTTAGAATACCCTATAATTCTAGTATTTCCCTTACAGTCATAAATAAGGCCTTTGACAAGACAAAGGTTATCAAACTCTAGGGTTAACTCGTAAACCCTTAAGAGTTTAAGATTCAGGTGAAGGTTGGCGAGTCACCTCATGAGTAAACTCGTTTTTGAGTAAACCCGAAGTTGACTCGGTCAAACTCGGCCAAACTCGCGAGGTTAAGTATGAGTCACCGAGTTGCGTAAAATGGACCCAAAACGGTACGTCTCTTTGTGATTAGGTTATCGCGGCAGCATCTCGTCGAGCCACTCGTCGCACCGCACCGCACCGCTCGTCGCACCGTGCCGTTTTCGTCACACTGCGCCGCTCGTCACACCACGCCGCTCGTCGCATCGTATCGCTGGTCGTCGCACCTCGCCTCGCCGCGATCCTTATCGCACCGTTCGCGACTGCTGCTGCGGTGAGGACATATTGGGTTAGGGTGGTGACGACAGGTTGAGACATATTAGGTTAGGGTTTTTAAAATTAGGTTCGAGCTTTTAAAAATGGGTTAGGGCTTTTTGTTCATTGGGTTTGGGTTAGATTTTTGGGCATCCTGCAGTTTTTTACTGCTTTGGACATATTGGATTTTTGTTTAAGGTAGATTGACTAATTGATTTTTTTTAATTTTTGGGATATAGTAAGAAGTCTGGAACTAGTTTAAGTTCAGCATTTTCACTGCCACTTACAAGTAAGAAAGCCACCTAGAAGTTATTTTATTGGTGTATGAACTTGTTTATTTTAATATTATGAAATTGGTATCATGAATTAATTTTTTTTTGTTAAATTTTTTATGTGAAGTAGACTCTTACGAGTCTACGAGTCGGGTTTACGAGTCGAGTTTACTGGGCTCCCACGAGTCACAGTAGACTCTCGAGTTAGAATATTTTAGGATCCATACTAATGCATCCCAATAGTCTTGACAATTGAGCGTTTAAAAATTGACTTAATACACTCATTGCAAAGACAATGTCATGATGAGTCACACTCAAGTAATTTAGCTTACTAACTAGCTATTTGTATCTTCCGGGGTCAGGATACAGTTATCTTTGGTCAAGTACAAATTGGACACTAGGATCCAATGGTTTGTTCACATACCTAACATCTAGCATCCATGCATCTTCTAAAATGTCCAAAGAATATTTTCTCTGAGATATTATCAAAACATCCTTGGATTGTGCAACTTCTATACCAAGAAACTATTTCAAGTGTTGAAGATCTTTGATATGGAACTAATGAGCAATGTTTAAGTTAGACAATACCCCCCTTATCGTTGCCTGTGATAACAATGTTATCCACCAACAAAATGAGGTACATACATCTTTGGGGAAAATGACGATAAATCAAATAATAATCAACACCATTTCATATCATTCCAAATTGCAAGATGACAATTTGAAAACACCCAAACAATGCATGAGATGATTGCTTGAGACAATTCAGGGACCTGCTAAGACAATATACCATGTCAAACAACTCCTCTTGAGCAACAAAACTAGGACGTTAGTTCATATAGACTTCCTCATCAAGATCACCATGTAGAAATGCATTCTTGATGTCTAGTTGAAACAAAGTCCAGTAACAAATAGCTACAATGGAGAAGGGAAATTGGATTGATTTCATTGTGGCAATAGGAGAGAACATGTTAGTATAATCTTGTCCATAGCTTTGTACGTATCCTTTGGCAATCGGTCGAGCTCTATAGTGATCAATTTTACCATCAGGTCTTGTTTTAAGAGTGTAAAACCATTGACACTCAACAATTGATTTGAAAGTTAGAAAAGGAATCGACTCCCAAGTACCACTACTTTGGAAGCCAAACATTTGATCAATCATCGCTTGAAGCCACTCTAGGTGGGATAAAGCCTCACCTGGACCTAGAAATAAGAACAAAAGATAATGAAGACAGATAGGTACAATGTATGGTTGAAAGTCGATGATAACTAAGGTTACTATAGCAAAGAGAAGAGTAACAAATAGAACACATAAGTTTTTGAGTCACATTAAGTTGGTCATTTTCAGAGGTGACTAGATCTAACATGGGAGATATTGTCGAGGAAGGATCAGAAATGGCCTCCACTACACCATTATCTAACAAAATTGGGTCCTATACCGAAATGTCAATAAGCCATGGGCAACATGAATATACTTGGAAGTGGTTCTGGAGAAGCATCCCGAGGTATGGCAAAGTCAACTAGTGATGAAGGAAGGTTGACACAAGTGGAAAATTGACTACATATTTCCTAATCAAAAGGAACAAGTGTATAATATGGGATAGACTCAAAGAAAGAGACATCGGCAGAAATAAAATGTCGATTAAGTTCATGAGATACCCTTTTGAGAATGATGATATCCTAGAAAACACATTTGAATGATCAAGAGCTTATTTTGACCATGTGTGAGGTTATGTATAAAACATGTGAAACCAAAAACACATGGAGGAAGGCAAATGATGACATATGATGACATTCGATTATTGAGATGACATGTAGTTAAGACAAAATTCCCTAAAAAACGAAGTGGAATATGACTGTGACGGATAAGGATCCAAGTAGTGCCAATAAGATGTTTGTTTTTGTGCTCATCTACTCCATTTTGATTTGAAATATAAGACAAATGAAGAATATCATTGGATGCTATAAATTGCTAGAGTTGGTGAGACATGTATTCACAGGCATTGTCACTCCAAAAACCACGTATGGATACACCAAATTGTGTTTTGATTTCATTATAAAATGTGTGAAAGATAGAAAACAATTTCAAGCAGTTTTTCATCAACCAAATCCAAGTACATCTATAATAGTCATCAGTATACGTATTAATATTTAAAACTAGGAGCCCAAATATCAAAGTGAACTAAAGAAAAAGAAAATAAGATCATTTAAAAATACTATCAAAAAAAGAATGACAAATGTGTTTACCTAGCTAACACAATTCACAAATCAAACTAGATAAGATTTTTAAACTTGACACCATCTTCTATAATTTTGTAAATCCAAGATGTTCTAGTTGTGCATGAATCATCATTGGAGAAATCGCAGACACACATACAAGTGTTGATGGAGAGAGATAATGTCATGATAGAGGTGACAGTAAATTAAATGACCAGTTGTCTCATGAAGAACAGTTAATGGTAAGAGACAAAAAGGGTTTGGTAGTACCAATGCCACAGGTTTGTGATAGTTGCACCATAGTTAAAGGCCCAAGGAAGGAGACCGAGAAAGACATGCAAAAGAATTACCATTGTGTGCTGCCAATGCAATGTTACAGGTAGATTGGTGAGTCTCCCCATCTTGAGAAAGTCCTCTTATGTGCTTTGTGTTGTACCTAGTTTTATATGTGAGCTTTCTTATTCTTTTCTCTTTCCTCTCATTCATTCTTGAACTTCCAATGTCATTACAAATATGAGAACCTATGAGGGGAATCAAGCTCTAAAATTCATTCTCTATTATTTTGTACTTTTCTCAAGTTGGTATCAGAGTGGACATCATCCAGTCACCGTCCCCTATTGTAGTTTCATTCGTCAAAGGCAAGGTTTGATGTGCCTTGAGGAGCACGATCCAACCTCAATGGCAGCATGTTCAAACTTTGCCAGAAGTCTCACCACACGCAGTCTTCTTCTCTGCTGACCTAGGTGCTTGTGTCTCACACACCACCTTCCCATGGTCAGAAACCTTCTAAGCACGTTTCCACCCTTGCTTCTTCATTCTATTGGCATTGGTGGTGGTTGATGAAATTCTAATTATTGATGGATTGCTCTTTCAATAGGCCTTCCTTTACTCAAAGCATGTTCAAACAACCTCAATGCTCTTTTTGTAGGAGAATTGGCCACACTCGAAATAAGTGCTTCTCCTTACATAGTTTTCCTAACAAGACAGCAAGCATCCTTCAATCTAATAAGCTTGAACCACAATGTACTAATGAAGAATATCAAGAATATCTCAGGTTAAAGTCTCCCAACCAATTTCACCCATTATATTTTGTCAAGAGCTTGCATTTCTCAAACCTTTAAATGCAAGTTCATGGATAATTGATTCAGATGCTTCTGCTCATGTTTCTGGTACTGCTTCCTTGTTATCTTCTATTTCTCAAACTAAAATTCCAAATGTTATTACTTTAGCCAATGGATCCAAAGTTACTTCTCAAGGAGTTGGTTAAATCTCCCCTTCTCCCTCCTTAAACCTAAAGCATGTTTTTCTTGTCCCTAATTGTTTGTTTAACCTAATTTCCTTAAAGTCAATTAACCAAACTTTTAAAGTGTTCCATAACCTTTGATATACAAATTCTTTTAATATACAAGAGTGTGGTACAAGTCGATTAATTGGTGAAGGACATGAATCTAGAGGACTTTGCTATCTTAGTAATAGACCGTCAATGTCTTGTTTAGCATCCCCATCCCTTAAGCTTTTGCAAGGCCGCTTAAGTCATTTACATTTATCAAAATTAAAAAGGTTGATTCCTGAACTTAGCAAACTCCTAGTCTTGGAATGTGAGTCATGTAAACCAGGAAAACATATTCGGTCTTCTTTTTCGAAAAGAATTGAAACAAGATGCAACTCTGTCTTTTCTATAACTCATTATGACATTTCGGGTCTACACAAGTCACATCCTTTGGGTTTCGTTATTTTGTCACTTCTATTGATGAATATTCTCGTTGAACTTGGGTTTACTTAATGAAAGATAGGTTTGAACCTTTAAATATCTTTGAGTCTTTCCTTAATGAAATTGGAAACCAATTTGGCCAAGCAATCAAGATCTAAAGGAGCGAAAATGCCAAAGATTACATTTCTTATGTTTTTCTACTTTTTTAAATTCATATGTTATTTTACATCAGTCTACCTGTACTCATACACTTCAGCGAAATGGTATAGCAGAAAAAAAATAGACACTTAGTTGAAACTGCATGTACCTTGTTGCTTGTTGCCAATCCACCTGTTCATCATTGGATTGATGTCATTCTTACTACTTGTTATCTTATTAATAAAATTCCCTTCATCGTTGAACCTCTTTTTTCCATTTCTCCTCGAGTCTTTGATTGTGTGTTTTGTACATGGTGTGTCTCTAGGTTTGGACAAACTTTTAGCCTAGGCTATCAAATGTGTCTTATGATATTCTCGTCTTCAAAAAGGATATCGATGTTATTCCATTGACACAAATATTACATGTCTACAAGTGTCACCTTTTTTTAAGAAACTCCTTTCTTCTCTACCTCTACACAAGATGTTAACTTTGTCCAAAAGAACTTGCCTATACCTTTAGTTGAGCCCTTTCTGTATCCAATTCCAAAGTGTGTTCCAAATAATCAAAACTCCTCTCATCAGTCCAATTCACCTAAGCCATATCCCCATACTCAAATGACTAGTCCAATACCACATGATGAGTCCTCTTCATCAAGTCCTTCCCCATCATCGTTCCATACTACGACTCCTAATAATGAGGATTCTAGATGGCCTATTGTCATTTGAAAAGATACTCGTTCTACTCACAATCCTTATCCTATTTACAGTTCTCTAAGCTATCATCGTTTGTCTCCTTGTTGTTCTTTCATCTCCTATGTATCTTGTATTATCATTCCTAAAATAGTGAAAGAGGCACTTAATCATCCTGGATGGCGATAAGTCATGACTGTTGAAATGCAAGTCCTTAAACGTAATGGTACATGGGAGATGTTTGAATAGGTCATCTTAAATAGACTATATTGAAAAAGTTGCAATGTGCTTCGTGTTGTACCTAGTTCCTAGTAATACAAATATAATTTAGATATTCTTGAATCTAAAATATTATAAAAGATGATTGTAAAATATTTGTGCCTTATTTCTATAACTGTAGCATACATTATTAAATGTGTACTCTGTCCTAAGTTTTTTGAATATTATAGAATATTCTCATGAATTTAGACTCTTAAGATATGAATTGTACACAAAACAGGAGTCAGTTTAAAATGTTAGCAAATAGTGATAGGATAACTAAAACATAGTACAAACCCATAAAATATTCTACCTCTTAAATAATAGCCTCCATGTTGCCGAACATGAAAGCTTTATAAAAAAAATAATAGCCTCCATTTTACTTTAGGAGAGTGACAGTTAAAATTAGTAGAGAGGCCAACAAAAAGTAGTAATTTACAATCAATTTTAGCAAATATTACAAAGTGTGTTCAAAAGAGTATGTTAAAGAATATGTTGCTACTATTAGTATTTCTTATATATTTAATAACGAAAGAGGAAGAAGTTTATCTATATTTTCTTTGTTTTCTCCTTAGTACAAGGATATTGAAGTTCCATGGAGGAGGATTTCTTATCTCTTACACTCAAAACTCACAAGTGTAATGACAAACAAAAGCATCACTTTAATTTAATTAAATACTTAAAAAAGAATAAATCTTGGATTTTCCACATAAATCTGCATTTTGAATACTCCTTCAGAAAGGCTAGTCACTAGTAACATTTGTCCATTTGAGCGACCCATCCTTTCTTGCACATCTATCCCTATTCATGCATTGAACCAAAACTTCAAGCTGAGGTTGAATCAAAACCAAGGAATCAATAATAACTAACTTATTACACTAATTTCCCTCTTTGTCTACTTGACCAAATAAGCAATTATGATTCATGAAATAAAACATCCATTAATAAATAATTATATATACTTTAGTTGGATCAAACTATTGAAGCTACTGAATTTAATTATGATTTTATTCTTCAGAGCTCATAGAAGCAGGCAGATTCCAGATGCTGGATTATAACTGTCAAACATTAACAATGAAAGAAAAGCTGAGAATATTTCCTTTCAAATATGATAAAAAAATATTTCCTTTCTTATTCAATAAGACTATCACTTAACCATTGCCACAATATAACTCAAGGGCATTCAATTTCCCTCTCTATGCACTAATATGATCAAGTGCTTGCTTATAGGGATTTAAATTAAAACAAAACCTCAATAATTTGCATTTTTCAGGAAAGGGTTTGGAGTTAATTTTAATTCAAGTGATAGCCAATCATGGTACTTAAAATAGCAATACTAATCTGTAGAGCCTAGCAATACCAAAAGTTCCAATAGTTTATGATATGAATAGGTATGCTTCTCATAACCTTATTGGTCTAAAGCACCAACCCACCACAGGCACAGGATCACAGATGACTGGCTCAATTCAAACAGGACTGAGAAGATTATTTTTCTCATTCTTAATGGACTAAAAATTGGATTAGCAAAGTATAATCTAACTGGTGCAATATTCATGGGGAAATATAACATGCAAAGGGATTGCAGTCAATTTGAAGCAATGTTAAATAAAGATTTAAACACAGTAACCCATTTTCTTCCTGTTGTTGAATTTTAAGATTTAATACCCTAAGTCGGTGAGAAAACATTGGATGCTGGAAATGCTAAGAGAGATAAATAAGAGAAATAGGAAATTGAGGGGTTGAGCAGTGAAGGCTAGCATACCTATTGGTCCTACTCATTGCATTTGGTCTAACCATTGATGTGGCACTTGAGTCTTGAGAAGAAACAATTTCATCGTGTTCCACAACAGAAATTGAAGATGCAGACACTACAAGATTGAAATAAGAATAATTTTACAACTAGGATTAGTCACCCGCACACATATACATATGAAATCCAGAACTGTATTGAAAGATTACCTGCATTTGAACTGTATTCAACATCTGCAACTGCCACATTTACATTCAAGGAGCTCATTTCTAGTCTTTTGTGCATTTTTTCCTCTTCATCCTGAAGTTCCTGCTGCCGGATCCTAATTTTTGCCTCAATAACACGTTGCTCTTCCTGAATAATTGAGAATCAACATTAACTTGATTCACAATGAAAACATTTCTGATGCACTCCTAAAAACAATAACCATGTTAGCTAACAACTTACAATCTGTTCCAATCCTTTCTCTTCTTTTGATTTCACACCACGATACTCCACAGCATAATTGGCTGTTTTGCAGAAGGGACATCTTATGTTGTTAAGACAAGCAATTATTTAACATTAAAGAGCAAGATGGCAATTGTTAGACCAACAGTTATGAGTTATGTCTTCATACTGAAAGCAAACAAGTAATGTAGGATACTGTGTAGGTCGAGTGGAATTTGGAACTTTCATCTGTAAAAAGCACTCTGATAAAATGAAAACAATTAGGTTGCATAAAAATGCTATAGACACAATATATACCCAATGAAGATAAACCAAACAATTACCTGTACAAATGCTCTTCGTGCAACATCTTGATCGGTTTAGACTTGGATAATACTAAATTAGGGGGAAAAACACAATAGAATGGGGTGAATAGAAAGTCATATGTGAAGTTCACAACTTGAAATAGACTTTAAGGAAACAAGAATTAAAATCAGTCCAGAAAATATCTCCATCAGTTTGTTTCAATTTGAAACAAATGAATAAAATAAATCATTAAATCCAAAAAAGGTGGTCCAGAGGTCATATTTTGCAGTTCCAAGAGTGCATAGTTGAATTGACTCATTTGTCCATTTAAAAAAAATGTAAATTAACACGATAAGTAGAGAAAAATGTAGAATACTATGAAGGTATGATATAGAAACCAGACCAGAAAGCAAATAGGGCACTCTTCACGGTCATAGACACTTTCTTCATCTCCAGGATAGCAAGGTGCTAGCTTTGATTCAAGTATTAGCTTCCTCAGCTTCTTATGATCCACATCTTTATGATTATACAACCCTTGCGGTCTTGTATATTTCTCATCTACCACTTGTCTCCTCCTCCCAAGTTTATTACCCATGAACAAAATTCAATCCTTTTTGTCTGCCGACTATGTTCGAAACTCTTCAAAAAAATAAACCAACACAATAACAACAACGAAAGTAACAAAGCTTCCTCTATAAAAACCACTCACTCAGCCACATCAAAAAATCATCTGCACTCAAATCCAGATTGAATTAACGGCAAACTCAACCAACAACAGCAATCAAACAGCCTAACCCGCCATCTACAACACAACCACAGACCCAAAAATTGCCATTCTACTCGATTCACTTGCAGATACACATCCCCAAATGCCTGCAGCAGTTGATAAAGAAAGTAGAAACATAAGCAAAGTCACCGAAACAGTAAAAAAAAACTCCACAATTTACAACAGAACAACTGAAACTCTCAACCATTTCGAAATTCCACACAATCCATCTTCAAAACACGTCGCATAATGCATCCGCACACCCAACCCAATCGAAACACAAAACCCCCAATTCAAAAACCAAGCTCACAATTCAGCACACCAAAAACGAGAATCACAAACTTGCGAGCAATCAGCCGCAGAGCAGTGAGCTCGTTGTTAGAAACCAATTCAAATTGACAGTCAGAGAGAGCAAGAACCCTAATTGGAGGTGTGCGGAACTCCAATAGGGAAGGCAGGCACATTGGGAGAATAAGAAACCGCAAGAAACACAATGGAAAAGGGGAAAGAGAAGGGAAAGAGTACCAATTGGTCGGAAACCTAAAGTTGCAGAAGTGAAGCAGCACGTTTTCTTCAGCATGAAGAAGAAGATGAAGTTGATGGAAGGGTTTGGTGAGAGTGAGAGGCAAGAAAGGGAAGAGAAAGAAGAGATAAGAGCGAAATTGGAATCGGAAAAAGAAGGTTAAATGGCTGCAGAAGAGAGAATAGAAGAAAGAGAAGAGAAGAGACGGAAGGCAAGGAAGGAGTAGTAAAGGAGCAAAGAATAATCCGCTTCAGTTCCTACCTATGCCAATGCCATCCACCTGCTTTCACGCGCTCTCCTACTGCACCTTTTATACGCGCTCTATCCTTTTTCTTTAAAAAATAACATATGTTGTATTGTTGAGGTGGGTATTTATTTGTAATATTTCTTTTTTATTTTAAAATTTAATTAAGAATAAAATAAAAATATAAGATATGTAAAGTAAAATAGAATTCCTTCTCAATCTTTAGTGACCTCTTCTTGGATCAAAAACTCTTTAGTTACACAGTCCAAAGTCTTAAAGTGATAGAGCAAACTCACTGATAACATTTTTTTCACTAGTTGTTCTGAGACCATCCATCCTTTAATTATATCTTCCTTTATAATTTAATAATGACAAAAAGGAGGAGAAATAAAAGATAAAGTAAAATAAAAAGGATAAGTTGGAGGACAGAGAGAAAGAGAAAGATAAGGTTGAAGGAAGAAAGAAATAAGTAACTAGGGAAAGAAACTTTTCAAAATTGTTGAAAGAAAAGTTAAAATGTTACTTAAAATGTTCAATAAATATTTTAATTATTCGTAATATCTTTAAAGAACATCAATAAAAGACTCTTGTGCTTCCATTCTCACAATTTTACTTATGCAAATTGATATATATTGTAATATTGTTGTATGATTGTTTAGTTGACTTATAGTTTTTGTCATCATAAAAAAGAGGAAGATTGTTCAGTTATCAAATGATCTCATGATTGAGCGTCAATATGTTTTGATAATGACAAACACTATAAGGTGTATTGTGATATGACATAGCTCATTCATGTGTAGCATAAGATTCGACAAAAACAAAAGAGAATTGAGTAAGACGATACAGCAAGAGAAAAGTTGTTAGACGAAATAGTGGTAAACGATGATCAGACAATCGAGTCTTAATGAATGGATAATATAGTCAAAGTGAACATAGAAAAGAAAGACTAATATGCATAAAAGACCATAATATGAAATATCATCACATAAGATGAAGCGCTTGTCAAGACCAAGACATATAAGACGAAGCTCGTATAGAGAAGGATCAGACGATGGGGTGGAGTATGTTCACATTAGATGATAAAAGTGTTGAAAGATTGTATAATCTCACTTCAGACGCACACTGGAAACTATACATATTAGACAATACAAGCATCGTCCAAGCGTCAGATGAAACGTGATAAATAGGAAAGTGTTTATACTTAATCTCTTAGATTCTTGAAATATTTTATGACACTACGTTTATGTCTTCCAAATCTTATTTGGTATTTTTGAATTATAAAAAACATTATTTTCAAATAAGATTAATGGGTTTAAGCAAACAGTATAACATTGTAAGAACTTTCGAAAAATAAAGTTAAATTGTTTATATATCAAAGGTTTTTTTTAAATATAATGAATGATGTAATATCCAGGTTAAAACTAATTGCGCTTCAACGTTCTAAATCAATATTAACTTGGAAAGTTTTTTGACACAAAATTAACAATGGAATATCTTAATATAGAAAGTTTATATAATTAGCATATATTCAAAGATATTGTTTCATTGATATGCACGAGTTAATCTGTAAATTATATTGTTCACTGATACTTATTTTGCTCCAAAAAGCTATTAAGGGGACTTGAAGAAGGACACAAAGATGGAAGAAAAAGTTAACTTTCTTAGTGTTTGATAGAAGAATAATGGAGTTGACAATCTCTTAAACTTTTTCTTGTCCTATGGGCATAATGTTAAGTTAAACATTCTAAGAGTTGTTTCTCTACTATGTCCCATGAATTTCCAATATTTTATACCTCTCTAGGAAATTCGAACCTAGGGAATTCTCATAACCTCTTAGAATTATTCAGAGATGGATGAATACTCTTTAAGTGATATGTTTTCTATAAGAATACTTTAAAATTACTTTTGTAAACTACTTATGAAATATGAACTATGCTTAAAACTTTATCATACTAGGAGTTATATTTCAAATTCAAGGTAAAGATAATTTTCAATAATTCTTATAAAGAATTTCATAATATATAATTCTCAAAGATATCTATATGTAAGAAAAATGGTGATTCTATAAATATATCATAAGAAATGTTCAAAAAGATAACATATCTCTTTAGAAAATGATTCCAAGGATTAGGATTTCATAATCTATAACCCTATATTTCTCCTATGTCACATCAGATACCACAAGAGGAGGAAAATGATGGAAATACGAAAATCACCCACCTAAGGATAAAATTGATAAGTAGAACTTGAAGAGAATAAGAAGAATAAGTGATAGAGAAGTAAGGAAAGAGGGAACAAAGAAGAATCACTTGATTCATTGTGCCTTAGGTGGCAAGGGAAGATTTTCTCCCTCAGTTCTCAACTCTTTTTTGTTGTTGCTAAATATGCAAACATGACAACTTAGGGCCATTTATACTCAATTGACAAGGGCCAATCCCCTAAGCGAATCTCAAACCACTAAGGGGGTTTCTAAACACAACCCCTATGTGTTTAAATCACTCACCTTAAATCTTTTTAGCACAACCCCCATGTGTTTAACATATTCACTCCTAAGAGCATAGTTGGAAGAAAGACATTCAACAAGGAAAAAGAACCACTCGATTCCTTGTGCCTTAGGTGGCAAGGGAAGATTTTCTCCCTCGGTTCTCAACTCTTTTGTTTTTGCTAAAATATGCAAAGACGACAACTTAGGGCTATTTATACTCAATTGACAAGGACAAATATGCTAAGCGAATCTCAAACCACTAAGGGGTTTGCTAAACACAACCCCTATGTGTTTAAATCACTCACCTTAAATCTTCTTAGCCCAACCCCCATGTGTTTAACATATTCACTCCTGAGAGCACAGTTGGAAGAAAGACATTCAACAAGGAAAAAATCGCTCAACACAACCTCGTGCACTGAGCATATGGTCTCTAGAGAAAAACTTGGTGCAGGCTAAAAGTGGTTGAGCTATGTTATAAAAAAGGAATGACTTCAGAAAATCAAGAGGGGGTGAATTGATTTTCAAATATTTCTCACAAAAATCTCCTTTCTTGGCATTCTTTTAAGAACTTCTTGAAGATATAAAAATTGAATGCAATTATTAGTGGAAGCAAGATTGATATAATTGTTGGTTGTAGCATAAAATACAAGAGAACAACATAATAAACTTTATCAAATATTTGATTTCTTTAAATCTTGATGGCTCAAAATGAATATATGAAAACTCTCAATTTATTACTTAAAACATTTTTTTCAATTCATGATTTTTCTTATGAAAAAGCGAGTGAAATGCTCTATTTATAGTTAATTGAAACTAATGATTAAACATTAAGATTGTCGCTTTTAATGGATTATTTTTGTATTTAATTGATTATTCTTTGAAAAATATTTATAGCAACTTACACTTTCATCAATTAAAATCAGTATTAATCAATTAAATGACTAAAATAGGTTTTAACTAGTCTCTAGTTTAACCTGTTAAAAAATGAGATAATCTATTAACTTTCTAGTTTAATCGGTTAAAATATCGATTAAATCACTAAAATAGGTTTTCATAGTTTTGTAGTTTAATCTTTTAAAAAGTTAGACAATATATTATCTCTTTGCTTTAATTTGTTAAAAAGTGATATAATATGTTAAATCACTTAGACAAGATTTTCCAACTTTTGGCTTTAATCGATTAAAAAATAAGTAATCAATTATAATGTTTTTAAAATATTTTTTGAAATATTTTTCATATTTTTAAAACATCTTAACTCGTTTTTAAAGTGGTTGTGTGTTTCCCTTATGATTACCTTGTGTGAAAGGCTGAAACAACTTTACAATGAAAACCTAAACACTCTAAACAAATTTTCAACATCTCTTTAAACTTCATCATCAAAACACATCTTTTGGGGCTTGAGCATCTTCAAGTCTTCATGTCTAACAAGCTAATCTAGCTTATGCTAAGTGGATTTGGCCTATACTGAGCAGATTGAAAAATGGCTCAACAAACATAGAAATGGTTGAGCAAAATTATTTAGAAAAACTTTGAAAATTCTCTTTTGCATAACTTTATTGATTAGATCCAAATTAATTGAAGGATTTTTTTTTTACTTTGAAGTCACTTTTGAAACTAAGTTTAAAAGAGGCTAATTTACTCTCCTACCTAACATCCTAAAGAAAGACTTTTGCGCGTTTCATGAGATGAAAACAACATTAAAGAAATCCAAGTCATATTTGTGAGAGAAAAGAACAACATACCCAACCTATTTTGAGTAAGTGCTTACAACAAAGTATATAAATATGAATATCTTTATATTAGATCTCAACAGACAAAATTGCTACATTTGATGTCAGTAGACACATAACACTTGCTCACGTATACTCATATGATAAGTATATGCTTGAGATATGTGGTTAGATAGTTATTTCTAAATCTAACAAAATATTGCTCTTAACTTATAAATGTGTTTTGTGATGTTTGTAGAGAAAGTTTATCGTTTGACCACCAAGAAGATCACTCAAAAAATGTGTTGGATAAAGTGCTTACTATTACACCAAAAGCTATAGCTAATAATTAGAGTGCAACTCTTTCTATTTAATAGCATAGAACATCAAGTGCCAGAATTTGATTATGACAATCCCACCTAGCCTCTATCATGTGACAATTGATGTCACCTACAACAATATCCCTCTTAGGGATTGCCATATTGGGAATTGAACTTGTGACCTTGGCTATGATACCAATTGTTGGATTGAATGCTTACCATCAGACCAAAAGCTATAGTTGATAGTCATGATGCAACTATTTCTACTTCATATGAACTTAGGCTCCACGATTTGATTGTGACTTGGCCCCCTTAGCCTCATCCACAGGATAATTGATGACACCATAAACATAATGTCAAAATCAGAAAATCTCTCGAGAATTATGTCAAAGCTTCCTCATGCCAACAACTTTGCTAAAAAGACAATTTATCACTGTTGTATATCCATTTCACCTAGTACAATCCTAACTTTTACTCTAGTTAATTTAAAAGTAATATGACCAAGGCATGATAAGCTATGCTAAGTATTAGATACCCCTTCAAATAGAAGTATGAATTCAATGTTGCATGGAGATCATTTAATGCAACCATCAAGTTTATGAGGATAAATTCAACATGAAAAATGAAGGACTTCTCTTTGTCTCTCAACGACTCTTTCAGAAATCTATATATGTAAAAGATATCTTCAAATAAAAGCTTTTACACAACAAAAATCGAGACGAACTTATGATTTGTGTATAGAGATAAAACTTTAAGCTTGGAACCTTAAATCATTAATATAACAATGTTGTGTTCTTTAACTATTTAGAAGTGTGAACCTAATATTGTATATGTCTTAAGACACAACACCTCTTTTAGCGAATGAACATGTGATTACTTGATCACATCCTCTCATAACTCATTTGGTTTAGCTAGGAGCGACCGTGTTTCCAACAATACTCAATCTTAGTTAGTATTGGCTACATTCCAAACAATATACAGGAGTAATTGTGCTTTAGACATACTCAGTCTTAGCCAAGATTGATTGTGTTCCAAACAATACTCAATCTTTTCTAAAAGTGATTGTGTTCTAAACAATACTCAATTTTAGCCAAGAGTCGTCGCAATCCAAATAATACTCTATTGTTTAACCAAGAGTGGTCGCATTCCAAATAATAGTCTATTGTTTAGCCAAGAGTGGTTGAGGTCCAATGAATATTTGCAATGATATTCTGCCTAATGAAACTTGATCAAGTTGATCAAGAATGGGAAGTAGTCTTGGTTAACAGATGAATCAATTTAAAATATCAATTTAAAGTTATAAATACACACTTCAAGTTCTTGTGTATTAGTCCTATTTTTTTCATAATTGGTATCAGACTCAACATATATAGGGTTGAGTGTGTAATAGTTTCTAGGGTAAAAGATCCAACAAGGGCAAGGATGAGTTAATTTGTTAACGACATGTTTAGAAGAATGAATGTTCTTATAAACGGGCTACAAGCTTTAGGACAAAGGTTCTCCAAAACTCAGATAAATCTAAAGTTGTTCGACAACATGCCAAAGATGTAGGAATGCCAGAGGTTAAGGTAACAAGAGTTTTGCCAACAAAAAAAATAGAAGGAAAGAATGCTTTATAAAAAAGAAGAAGGACGATCCTACGAATGCATAAGTACATTAAATTTTAAGAATAGCTAACTTAAAGAAAGTGGAAGAAGTTGGCCAAGTTAGTCTAGTAGTTTAATGTCCCTATGGAGAGGGATTTTTATTCAAATTCCTATCTATTTGAGATGTCCCCTATAATAGACAATATGATGCAAGGGGTTCTTATCTTTTATGATGACAACACCATTAATAGTTATTTAGGCACCCACAGTATTATGAGGGCTAATCATCGGAGTATGACATATGGAATTTGAGGTCTAACCCATACTGTATGGTGGAAGACCTTCTTTGCAAGCATAACTATGAGTTTGAGTTGACCATAGTAAAATATAAACATGTTCATCTAAAGATAGGAAAGATTTTCTTGACAATGATGATTTAGGTCTAGGTCATAGTGGTGTTAGCCAATATTACATGTAATATGCATGTCTCTAACTTTATGGCTTCCATCACATACTTCATTTATCCAATCCTATGTCCATTGGCATTGAAAGTTGACAAATATGACTTGTTAACTAGTTCAAACTATTTTGACAAGTTAATGAGTTCAACCTATTTTATCATCACTATTTTAAAGTTGACAACAAAACTAAAAGATGTTTTTTTTTTTTGTAAATATTTTATTTTTTAAAAAAAAATACTGTAAGACAAAAATAATACATAATCTTAAGACAATTTCTTATAAAATGATGCGAACTTTCTTTAGAAGAATGTCTGTAACACTTAATACATTCATATATTTTTTTTCTTAAAGTTCAAAATTTTTTATAAGACTTAGTTACCCTTTTAGTCTCTATGTTAGCCAAAAGTTAGTTTAATCTTGAGATTTTTTAAAAGTTCAATATAATCCTAATTTTTTAAAAACGATTCAATGTTATTTATTTTTAAAATTGTCTCATTAAAACATATTTACATAAACGATTCTATCAATGCCAATTGAATTATATTTGTTTTTATCCCATGAAATTGTTTTAAAACAAAAATATCGACCACCACATTGAATTGTTTTAAAGTTATGATCACATTAAATGTTTAAAAAAAATTGAAATTAAATTGAACTTTAAAAAAAAATTTAAATAACATTAAACTTTTTAAAATATAGAAGATAAAATTGATTTTTGAC
>Ga0123341_1001321_pt1 | contig 18272 bp, 10 predicted proteins | sample Turbeapinknodule_FD_89959 | JGI IMG/M metagenome (GOLD analysis project Ga0123341, IMG submission 89959) | Root nodule microbial communities of legume samples collected from Mexico - Turtle bean Mexico pink nodule | ecosystem: Host-associated > Plants > Roots > Nodule | place: Mexico: Nepantla...
ATTTTATTGTTTATTATTGAGTTCGGAAGAAGTGTCGATTTGGATATTTTTTTTTACGAATAAATAATGTTTGAATTGATAATAAATGAAGTCCTGATTATTATGAAAATATGCAACTAAGTTATTTTTTTAGGGGACTACCAAAAAGTTTAAATAATTTTTTAATTAATGTGATAACTTGCAATATTTTTTTAAACTTACATGTTAAAGTAAATAATGCCTTAACTATAATATCATAACAAGCAATTTGTTTTTTCATATGGAAAGTTGAAATTATTCTTTTATGGGAACTTATCCATAATTGGAGAATTTTTTTAATTGATATGACGAGTTGGTCTTTTCTTATAGAAACTTAAACTTAATTTAAGTAAAGTCTTATTTAAATAATGTACGATTTATAAACAAATTAAGTAAAGTCTTAATTTATATATATGGATACTTTTTTCTATTGTGCCATCTTGAAATTTAAGTAAAATCTTTAATCAATAAAAATTAATATTTTAATTAATATAGGAAATAGGGTATATGCGTTACGATCTTTCAGGGGGAAATGGTTATAAGATATACATATTTTCTTATTTGAAAACCAAAATAATATGTTCAAAACTCTTTAGTTCTAAAAAAACATCTATTAGGCTTAGATTTTATTCCTTTTCCAAAGCTCTGCGAGGAACCTAACAAAAGATATTGTACATGCAAATAATAAATATTAAATTGATTATGATATCTTGAAACCTATTTTAATTTATGGTAAGATCATGGTATAAATTACAAATAGAAGAACTATCACTAATAAAAAAAAAATTATAACAATTTATTACGACAATACACAGTGTCGTGACTTCTTTCCTAAATATGAAAATTTTATTATCTTAGTTATTATTTGAATAAGTATAATACAAATCTACCATCATAGTTAAAAAATGTATATAGCATAATAAATATTTATTACGTGGATTCAAATAATAACTCAATATAATAATTTGTTTTTTTAAGGATAAAGATATTCGGTTATTTTTGTCTGGGACTTTAATTTTTCTTTACTTTAGTGTATTATTAGAATGTCAAATATTTCAATTAGCCAAAATTAATTATTGGAAAACAAATAGACATTCTTTATTATAATATGATTCGAGCGATCAATGTATCAGACAATATCACCAAAGTAGATGACGACTGATATAAATTTTTTTGACCCTAATTACTAGTATAATTACTGTATCTAACATGAAACTGTATCACACATGAAACTTGTGGTTGATAATAAAACATCTACCCAAATATTAGAGATTATTGAGAGAACGACTCTCAGTCCATACAATAACATTTACTATCACATTTCTAACATTTTCTTCTACTTCCTCGCCTTCTCCCTCATTTTTTATTTCTTATTTTTTATTTCTTTCAAGAAGTTCACGCTCTTTCTAACTATTAATGTTTTATCATTTTTGTTAGATCATTATTACATATGACTTTTGACTTTGTATATTATCATTTTGTGTGCACATAACACTTTACTAGATGAAAGTTCAAATATATATACCCTTTCAGAATTATTAGTTATTCTTCCAAACTCACTATTTTGTGCTACACTTTTTTGGAAGTTGTGTACTTAATGATACATTTGTGTATATGCAATTGGCTAGTGGTTGAAATATTTTTCTTTAACTTCAAGTTTCTTTTCACTCAAAAGAGATATGATTATGATGCATCAAATATGAATTTTCATTTACACCATTTGTGAAATTCATACAATTACAACTTTCGAAAGTCTATTAAAAGTTGTTTTCACTATTTCCCACTTCCCTAATTATCATTATTGCTCTGGCTGCAATAAATATTTTGAATTGAAAATACTAAAAACATAAGATTTGAGTAGAATGTGCTTGAAAGAAATAAGAGAAGCAAGTATGGTAAATTGGTAATTGTAAAATAGAAAACCATAATGTGTTATATTATTTCCAAAGTTAATGTTGATGGGCCATGCTAACCCTAAAAAGTCCAAGTGAGGGAAATTGGACCAAGCCCACAATTTTCGCTTCTGGTTTGTCTTGTGTTTGCATTTTGTGAGACACAAACATCGTCGTCTCCGCCGTAGGCGCTAGCTAGGTAAGCATCTTCTCTTCCACTTCTGCACTCAATAACTTTTCTTTTACTTTCATTATTATTAATTATTAATATTTTCACTGTTATCAATCCATGTCAGTCATCATTTCTCTGTATTTCTTTATCATATCAGCTAGCAAATTCACACAGTGCCCCCAAACGTTTGCAAATGCTGCTATGAACTTCCCTTTTCGATTTTTCTTTTAAGTTCTAATCTTTTACGCAGTGAGGATGTATAGACTAACTTCGTGATTGGATTTTGTTAAAATTGGTCTTTGAGACTGATTCTGATTCATTAATCGAATGCAGCTCTGCGTCAATCCAGGAATTGTAAAATTATTTTGATTGAGGGGGGGTTTCTCCAAGAGTGGCCGCGTCAGTCGTAGTTGGAAATCCTGATTCTGTGTTCACAATTTTTTTTTTGGGTTTAATATTTGTTTTTCAACGACAACCCCGTTACCTTTCTTGTTATGAAGTTTGATTTGTGAAAATCAGAAGTCTTGTAATGAACAATTTTGGGCTAGTATTTGATGTGGAAACTCGTTTATGGTTGTGATAACTATCCATGTATTACTAGATTAACTAATTAACTCATATCTACTTCGAGTTGTTAGTTAATGTTTTGGTTTTTAGTTTTGGGAACTTGTTCTTGCGGCTCAATAACTTGCACTGAAAGATCCATGTTTACATAGGTTAGATATTGGCTTTAATAATGCATTAGGATTTTGGAGATCTCATTGGTGCCACTATATATTCTTGTTATTTTATTTCTAACTATGATTATTGGCTTGGTTATGATTTCTTATCACTGTATAATGTTCCTCTTTTATTTATTTATTTATTTTAGGGTCTCTCCAATGGAGGATACCCAAGAAATTGAGGAGCAGGCTCATGACAGAGTGATTTCAGACAAAACATCTGAGCCAGAGACCCGTGATGAAATTCTTTCAAGGCACAGGTGATTAACTTTTCATGATCAACACCTTCAGCTCTCACCTTTTTTTGTGAATGTATTTAGTCTTACGTAGATGCTCTCTCTTACTCATAGAGATTGACTCTAAAGCTCAACAGAGACGGGTTTTACCCATTATGGAATCTGAATTACTTAGTCATTCCCTTTTATTCCTATTCCTCTTCGCAAGATAAAAAGGAGTTTTATCATGTCATGGTATTCAAAATCACGAGTCAACTTGAAGAATTGCATGATTGTGCACCCATGCCATGCCTGGGCTGTTTGTCTATGCTCATAATTGCAAACGAGCATAATTAGTGGACTCGCCACTCAGGATGTAAGAATGGTGGGTGAAATGGTTGACTTTCCAGAGTTGGTTATTCTAACTTGGAACATATTTTGACTTTCTTCAACCCCCTCAGTTTCTTCACGGTCTTCATCAATTATATTCAACCTTTTATTCAATGAAGCTTCCTTAGTTTTTGCAACAGTTATCATCAAAAATTTATTTCTTCTGAAACAGAAGCACAAGACTTAGAATCCTCCCTAGTTCCAGCAAGGCAATGCTTGAATTTAAATATTCCTGCATTTAATCTTTGAACAATAATTACATTTCACTTTTTTACCATTTCCATTTATATCTATCCCATTCTTCCATCCAATATTTAACCTATTTCTTGGAGCATTTTTACTTCTACTTTTAATAGATGAGGATGCACTTGGATTTCACCCAGTTGAATTTGATCCACTCCTAGATATGCCTTAAAAAAATGAATTTAAAAACAGAATTCCGTTGAAAAAAAATCTCTAAATCTTTGCATATATGCCACTGCTTGCCTTAATCTCCAAATCATTTTCAAATAAGAGAAAAAATCTTTGCAACAGATGTATCATGTGTGACCAAGCGAACAGAGGATGGTGCATTGGTGTGCGAGCAGAATAAGTGATTTGTTTGATTTCAGGTTCATAAATGGTGTCGTTTAGGGTTTAAAGACAAAAACCCTCTTGACTTGCCAAGTCGGTTGCAAACTTGCGAGTTTAACTGATTTCACAACGAGTCTACTGAGTTTGCTCCAAAATCCTTTCCTATTTTTAAGTTATAGTTAAATAACATGCAATCTAAAGAGATAAGGAATAAGAAAGATTTACACTGTGCTTTTCTACTGGTTCATTTGATAGCACAAATTACATTTAGTTCTCAATCAACTGATTGAGTTCCACCAAAATAGACTAACCTGTGAAGATACAAACGAGTATTATTTGGTCATCAACACTTCTAGCTAACATTTAGTATTATTTAGACAACAGTCACTCTTGTCTAAGGCTTAGTATTGTTTGGAGTGCACACTTTTGTTTAGGACTGAATAGGACCTTATCCACTTTTGGCTAAACACAGAGTATTATTTGGAACACAACCACTTTTGGCTAAACACAAAGTATTATTTGGAATGCAATTACCCTTGACCATACTTATCAAACTTGCAAGTTAATTCATTAACTCTTTCAAGTTTAAGAGTCTACAAATGGGTGTGTAGACTTGTTTTTGAGCAGACTTGAACCAGACTCAGACAAACTCGATAGAATCAGTCAAATTCGCGAGTCGAGGCCAAGTGAATGAGTTTTGGAGAAAAGCTGAGAACAAGTCACACATGGGTTGTTTTGCTCATTGTGTAGATTTAGAGTTCGTTTTTGTTTCATACCTGGACTGCCTTTGTATTACATTTGAGTTCTTGGTTGTTGCTCTTGCCTCGTCGTCACTCACCATGGCCTCGTCGTTGTCTAGTCACTGTCTCGTTGTTTTGCTATGCATTGTCTCGCATAGTCTCACATCTCCTTGCATTGTGTCGGGTCGCCTCACCTAGCACCGTTGTGCCTTGCTGTAACATTCTACCTTTGTTTTCAAATAGGTGCTTCGATTCTTGATCGCGACTGGGATTGGGGTTGGGTTTTGTAATTTTTGCTTGGGGTTGGGTTTTGTGATTTTTGTTCGGGGTTGCGGTGAATCGAAAATAAGGAATGGCAGATGGGTGTTTTAGGAATTAAGTAGAGTCATTTGGGATTTTTTATTTATTTGTAGTGTGGTTGAAATAAATTAAGATAAAATTGTTTTTTATTGGTTGTGTTCATCAAATAAAGTTTTAAGATGTGTGGTAGTGGTTCATATTCTGCAATGTTGGTGTATTTTATGGACTTATTTATTTATTGAATTTTTATATGAAATAGTCTTACGAGTTTACAAGTCAGGTTTACGAGTTGAGTTTATAAACATCCTACAAGTCTACGTAGATTCTCGAGTCTGATAACCTTACTCTTGACTCAACATAGAGTATTATTTATTATGCAGTAATTCCTACCTAAAACTAAATATTGTTTGGAATGCAACCACTTTTATCTAAAACTGCAATGTTTACAAAGATTGCAATCTAAAAGATTAAAGGTTCGCTCACTTAAGAGAGGGGTAACGTCTTACAATGTATACAAGGGTTATCACTTTTCTAGATTTCTAATGAACACGAACAATGTTCTTTTTCACAACTACAAGACTTGGAAGCTTAAGATCTTGTGCATGTTCTTTCGTCAATCTTCCTTCTTCAAAGAGATCTTATGCACAAAGAGCTTCAAAAGAAAAGAGTCTTTGCACAACATTTTAGCCGTTGTGAGGTCTTCTTCTGCCACTACTTTTTCTTACTTATGAACATGTTTTGAAGCTTTAAGAAACTTTAAAGGCCCTCGACTTAGTATTAAATGCACGTGGCTTCTTTGGAAACACCTATGGAACATGGCAGAGTTTCACAGGCTTGGGCAGGTGGTTTCTCTCCATCTTTTGATCAAAGCGCAGGACCTGACACAAGTTACTGACTTTGCAACATGACATCTTGTCTTTTCAAGAAAAAGTTGTTTGAATGAAGTAGCCCTCAACACATTTTTCAAAGGTCATGATGTTAACAAGGTGTTGCGAGATCTTCTTCAAAGAATGAAGAAACGTGTAATCCTTGCAAGCATACAATACACATTTATTAAAGTTTGATATGCACTGGGAAATGTTTTAGTCTCGTGTCTATGAGACAAAGTATAGTTTTTGTGTAACTGAAGCAAAAACTTATTTAACCAAGTATAATCATTAGGGTCCATACAAGAAAAAGCTTATCAGACAATGTATGTGCACAACACTTGCGTCTGTCAGACGAAGCACATTTTAAACAAAATTTACATTTAGTCAATGACATGACATGATTTGATACACATAAAATTATGTTTTATACTTAACTGATTAATCATACAACTACACAAAGGATATGTTGAACTTGGATCTAACATGCCTAACATTACTGGCTTGGCATCTCCCCTTTAGAAAACGTTCCTTTGCATGTTTCTTAACCCTCAACCCTAGAATACCATACCTATGAAAGTGTTTTTGTAATAACATTGAAGGTGTGATTCTTTGATTTGGAGTTTAATGTGGTGCTTTGTCTTTATTTCGAGCTGTTGCTTAGAGATTTCTCACGTTACATCTTTTACCATTTTATGTTGACTGAACTTTTTGAAACATCTTCCGATGCTATTTTAGTGCAAAAAGCTATAAAAAGTTTATTGTTTATATAAGATATCAAAGAAAACAAAGTGGTCACAAGTTTTAGTCAGGTTCTTTAGTCTTTCAAATAGTTTGAAGTGCTTTTTTCCAATTCTTTTGAGACATAAATAAAATAACAAGGGTCACTTCATTTACTTAGGTTTGCACCTTCAGCATTTGGCTTCTCGAAATCTTGTGCCAATTGTCACTTTCCACTGGCAAAAGCTAATGAAGTAATAGGCATTATTTGTTGGTTAAAGACTTTATGGTTTATTAGTTGAGAAAATGCTTTAAATTTAAACTAATGTATCAGTATGGCCATACTCAGTTTGAATAAACTGTTTGAATCACTACTACTAGCTATATTTGTTTTGCATGGTTGACAACAGCTACTTGATAATGAATGTACTTAAGTGTGCTTTGTTTTCCAAGAACTTGGTTTATTATTTTTCATCAAATCCTTATTTATAATTGATTCATGTCTCAATATAGTAACTTGAATGTTAAGGTATGTGTTACTTATGTTGTGTTCTCCTGGTTCTCATGCAATGTGTATTCTTCCCTCATTACTTGCACATTTTCAGGAAAGAGATATCGCAACTGCAGAAAAAGGAAGTTGAGATGAAAAAGGCTGCAGCTAGAGGCAGCAAGGCTGAGCAGAAAGCTAAGAAGAAGCAAGTGGAGGAAGAAGTTTCTCAACTTTCTACTAAGCTGAAGGAGAAGCATGCCAAGGAATTGGCTGCATTTGGCTATAGCAGTGGTAATGGAAATGAAAAGAGCAATTTGGACACTTTGGTTAAGGCCATAGCTGGAGTATCTGTTGCTAGTCAACCTGAACATACAAAGGTCAGCAAGGCCAAACAGAGGCGAGACAAAAGAGCTCAACAAGAAGCAGAAAGAGAGCAAAGAATCCAAGCAGAGCAGACCGACATCATAAGCGATCGAATGATTGAAAACGAGAAGTTGGAAAGGAAGTTGAAGCCTCTAGGTTTTACTGTTTGTGAAATAAAGCCTGATGGGCACTGCCTCTATAGGGCTGTTGAGGATCAGCTGGCTGTCCTCTCGGGTGGTGGATCTCCTTATACATATCAAGAACTTCGAGAAATGGTGGCTGCTTACATGAGAAAACATACATCTGATTTCCTTCCATTTTTTCTGTCAGAGAATTTAATTGAGGATGATTCTGATGAATCACTTGCTCAGAAGTTTGAAAATTACTGTAAAGAAGTGGAGTCCACAGCTATATGGGGAGGACAACTAGAGCTTGGTGCCTTAACTCACTGCTTGAAGAAGCATATTATGATATTTTCTGGATCCTTCCCAGATGTGGAGATGGGCAAAGAGTATAAATCTGATGGTGGCACTGGCTTGTCTAATTCGAGTATCATGCTTTCTTATCATAAGCATGCTTTTGGGCTAGGAGAGCACTATAATTCTGTGGTCCCAACATGATCAAATGGGGCATATTATCATCATAGGGATGCTTGCCTATCATGTTGCCTTGTATCATTTTTCTTTACAGTCAGGCATTTGACTTTAGGTCTCTTAAAACCCTAGTTGTGATTTTGAAATGGCTATAACTGTACATTTCACAACTGTAATTCATATTTTCTGGATGATTATTCATGTTGATGACCATGTTACTTAATTTTGAGCGCGTTTTAGTAATATTTTCAACTGATACGAGATTTGAATAACGTGGTGGTGAACTTGTCTGAACTGACACTTCTGTTGTGCTGAATGAATTCACCAAGGAACGGGGCTAATAATGCCAAATCTAGAAACTGATTGTCTCTGCATAATCTTGTTTCAATAACAGTTTCTTCTGATTGACCGATTGACTACGTATAAATTTGTGTATTGAACTGAGGCAAAATTGTAAATCAATTCATTTTAATATTGTTGGGCTTTTTTACTCAGGAGAAGCTTTGGTAATGTTAGAGAGATAAAGAATCTGATATAGAGGTAACATGAAGAGTTTGAAACTGTTTACGATTGAATGAATTGGACATTACTTTGAGTGTAATTAATTAATGTTACGAAGAATTAACTGTTAATTCTCATCAATTTGAAAAATAAATCTAAGCAAATTACATGTTTTCCAAAGGAATTTCCTTCTCTGTATGATCAGAACTGTTGAAAGGAATTTAGCCTTTTCTATGTGATTGGAAGTGAAGAATTAGATTTGAAGTTGGCACTATGATAAACATGCTGAAGTGGCAAAAGATTTAAAAAATCATTGTTAATGTGTCAACACTGTTATAGAAGGATATGTAGTTAACCAAGAGGTGTATAAGAAACAAATCTTCAGAGCAATAGGTGAAATATTATCTACACCGAAGTTTACCACGTGAAAGAAAAATAAAACGCAGATCGTACTCAGACAAAGATTCCACTTACAGAATCCTATGAAGTTGACATGCACATTGAACCGTTGTTATCATGGCACATTTTGGTGAGTTTCGATATTTTCATAACTGTGTTAATATTATAGAAAAAAAAGACCCCTTAATAAAAATATACAAAAAAAAGTTAGAATTTTTTTAAAAATTAGTAAAATTATAAATTTTTATAAATAATAAAAATATTAATATATAAACTCTCTTGGCATCTAAGAAAAGGGTTAAAGTTGAAGCATACACATGGTGGTCGGAAGAAGTAGAGAGAGATAATATCTGAGTTCCTTAATCTGTAATCCATGACTCTGTATGCTGAAAACCGTCTTCGCATTCATTGCTTAACAGTGCCTAGTCACGCTCGTCCACAACTTTTATATTCTTATTCCTTTTATATCTTTGTCTCTTTCTCAACCACTTTTGCCATATATTCCTCTAATCAAACCATCTAGATGTAGACTCACAATAAAATATGGTTGAGGTAGTAATAGAGGTGTCAGGTTTGAGTTGCAGGAATAACCCATCTATGAACCCATCAAAAATCAACAAAATTGTGTCAGAAACATACTTACATGGAGAAAATCATGCATTATTGTGAGCCTTTCTGGTTTCATAACTAAGAAATTAAATGAACCAACACAGTATCATTTCATGTTTTTGACTCGTCAAGCATCAGTGATCTTTGTTTATTCCTCCCATTTCAAGAACCAAGATTTTGGATATAAGAAGTGCCAATTTTTTAAGTCAGGGATCATCTTATACTAGAGTATCATGCCAGCAAACTATTCAGAAAATCGACTTTTCAAGAACCAAGATGATAACAAGTGCAGAGCCCCTTTTGTGCGTGGCGATAACATATTGAACTCTCACCAGAAATTCATCTAAAAAACACTTGCAGACAGTTTTTAACCATAGTTATTTTTAAGGTAACTACGGTTGTTGGTAATGCAAGTTGGCCATCACCTAAACGTGTATATCCACAAGCATTTCACAGTTGCATTGCTTGTTCCTGAGTCATAAACACAAGTGCCAGGAATTTTTGTTTAAACACATCCAAATTTGAGTGTAATGAAAGAGATGACAGAAACAATATATTTACCATATGTGTGGACTTGAAAACATTAATCTAGGCCTTCTGCATATTTAATTCTGACATTTCTATAATTTGAATGCGACATAATATAATTGCTAAGGATGTGCAATTTGTATAGTGCATCTTGTACGGTCGTGCATGGCCACTATGTAGGATGCTGATTTTCTCGTTAATATATAGGGGTTGCGCATCTTGCACTTTTAACCATTTAATTGTATTCCTAAATCACTTCCATCTTTTCAAATTTTCTGAATTGAAAGGGTCACGAATCTTGTAATGAAAAGAGTTGTTCATGTTGTGTAGCCCCATTTCTTTCATCCTCATAGGCTTATAGCAGATGCTCCAAAATAAACAGACATACACAACAAGATTAAATTGAGTTTTGTTCTTAGCTTCAGTTTTTCTCTCAATGATGGTAACATGATCTCTCATTCATGTTGCATAATAAATAGTAAACTATTTTAACAAAATTTTCAAAAAAAATATGCCTCATGCACGATCGAGCATGAATCTTATTCCTGAAGAAAGTTCTGGATTCATTAGATTGACCTTAACAGCTAGCTAGCCAACTTGTTATCCACAACACATGCAGTACAGTGCTAAAGGACAGTTATCGAGAATCCTCCGAATTCTCTTGGACGATCTTATTCTTCTATATGAGGCGACAAAAACAACATTGTCCACCACTACATTCAATCACCTTATAAATAACCCTTCAATGAACCACATCTTCAACATACTCACGATTGCTTCTTCTTATGCATGCTTCCTTTTCTCTCTCTTTTCTATACATTGCATTGTGTTGTGTTTCAGTTTTATCTATTTGAGGCATGGACATGATCACAAGCATGGTAGCTGAAAAGCCTGTGGTGATATTCAGCAAGAGCACATGTTGCTTGAGCCACTCCATGACATCACTGATACGTAGCTTTGGAGCAAACCCTACTGTTCATGAGCTGGATGAGATGGCCAACGGCCAGCAGATTGAAAGTGCATTGCTTCAGATGGGGTGCCAACCCAGTGTTCCTGCTGTGTTCATAGGACAACGGTTCATTGGTGGCTCTAAGAAAATCATGAGCCTGCATCTCAGGAATGAACTCATACCACTTCTCATGAATGCTGGGGCTATATGGATTTGATTTCATGAGACCAAAGTGCTTGGTTTCAACATCCAAGATTAATGCTTAATTACGTTTTAGAGCTGAATAAGAGGGTTAGTCATGATTATGTACGTGGTTAAGTTGTGAGGCCTAACGTTTACTTGTTCCCATTTCTTTGCTTTTCATAATACCAAATACGAATGATTAAAATTGAGTAATTTGATTACTTATGGAACTTCCTGATTAACATGGTGCTCCTCCCATTGCATAGAAGAAAAATAAAGCAATTTTTGTTTTTCTGCATAATCATACTATTTTCATGGTTTGATTCTGAGGAATGACAAAAAAAATCAAGTATCCATTACAATTAAAAATAGAAAATATGTTCAAATTACATGCTTAATTAAATATTATCACTGACTCAAACGAATATGTGAGAAAGCTAAACATAATTACAGCAGTGAAAAAGATAATCTGGAAAAAACCAGATGCAATTAATTTAACAAATTGTTCAATAGAAAAATAATAACTACGCGAGAGTTTAAATTAGGTAAATATTTGAAGAGTATTAATACGTTTTATAACTCAAAAGAAATACTAAAAAGCTTGCATTAATAAATGGCAAAATGAATATCTAAAGATAAGGAAACTTAATTCAGATATTGTTCTGGATTAGAGAATATTACCTTTGAGGTGCTTTAGGTCCCACTTTAAGAATCAAGGCACTTAACTTATTCTAAACTCATGAATACAACTTGTATGAGGTAGCTTTGATTTCAGAATATGTATTTGAGATTAACTCTTGTCATCACTAATGCAATGGTGAGAGAAGTGTCGTAATATGTTCACAACTCAGACAATTATTAAAAGTAAAAGAAAGAATAATTTTTACTGAAATTGTGAGTCAATATGAGAAGATAGAAAAATTAATTTCAAAAGGTTATAAACGGGTGTATTAAACTGTACATTTGATAAAATAACATTTTTTGTGTCAGAAAATATGTCAGTAGATTATGGAGGGTGAGAGTTTCAGTCCAAACATATATTTATGTTCTTTTCTTAAGGTTTTGAAAACATAAATTCATGTCGATCGGTTATTATTGCTTATAGAATTATGTCAGAGAACAAAATCTAAAAAGGTGGCTGTTTAAGCTCAGCACTTGTTAAAAAAAAGGAAAAAAATATAATTGAAGAATGTAATGAAAATATTATCCCAACAAAGCAAAAATATAAAAGTAAACATTCTCAATAATTTGAACTTTGATTCAATAAATCATGCAACTAATTCACAAGTTTGTTCTTGTCATTAATAATATGAAGGTGTGGAAACATGAGTGTTTGTTTTTGTTTCTCCCAGAAACTGTATGAGAAGCATGGGCAAAATATGCTATTGATGAGAAAAGATATCCCATGATTTGACCCTTGTGTGTTCTTTTGTTCTGTCGAGAGATTTGAGATGCAGATAAGTACTCTGAGTATAGTTGAAACAAACTAAGTGACCCTTTCAGTTACGCTGGAGCCGTTTATTGAAAACCATGCAACATACTTAGTTGTCGCTACACAATTCGAAACAAGAACAAACCAAACCAAGGGCTGTTTCTACTACTTGCAGGCACGTGGAAAATTCTGTTGCTAAAAGATTAGGAATAATAATCTCTATATACCACAGTCTAATTTTCAATCTTATCTGCTCATCATAAAGTCCCAACAAAAGTAAGATCCCCATTGATGCAAAGCAAAATCGATATCACATTCACCCATGTTACATCTTTTTATTTTCTGCAATCAAATTACCAAGGAATCATCACTTTCTTTCTACCCTAATATTTCCAACCCCCTTCACAGTGTTGCTTGTTGCTGAAGTAATGACTACATTTGTTAACATTTCTAGATGACATCCTAACTTTCACACATTACTATGGGTAAAATCACATAACAGCAATTTGGAATCATATAAGTGCAAACTTCATTTATCTTATAAGTCGGTTTTATAAGATTAGGTTAGATTTAAAATTCATCTTAATATGGTATCAGAGTCATTTAGAGTCTATCATAGCGAAAGTTTCTTGAATTTACCAGACCATCCGCTATCGGATCGCTGTCAGACCATCAATTAATATATAGCTACACACACGAGTTAACCGTCTCGAGGGGTATATTGAAGATTTTATATGTTGCTGAAGTAATAACACATTTACTCTTTGTATAAAATTCCTAAACAATTTTAGTTGTTAGAGAGAAACCACATAAATCATAATATATAGTTGGATACAAATTTCACTTTAAAAATCAATTTTATAAGATTGAGATAAATTTAAAATTCATTTCTTAATATTATTAGTGTTGAATTAATTTTTTTAATATTACTTTATTTTCAAATGGAGTGATTGTTATAATTTATCAAGGATTATGAATAACAAACCTCCAACTATTATGTAATTATTGTCATTTGTATTTGAAGTACAAATTATGTGTTAGCTTTATAAAACGTTTGTATAGAGACATAATTAAATTATCTTGAAGGTAAATTTCATCACGTTACATAATATTAATTACAATCAATGCTTCAAATGTGATTATAACATTTAATTTATATTGATAGATTTTGTAATTATTCTCTAATTTGTAACAATATCTTTTTATATGCAAACAAGTAAATAAGAAAGTACAAATATAAATGTGTCCATATTCAAAAAAAATAAAAAAGATGCTCAAGAAAGCACTGTGTCCAAGTGATATCTATCTCAAGACAGTTTTGTATATACTATTAATGAAAAATATATTAATTGATTAAAAAGGCACTAAGTATCCCATTATGAGAATAGTTTTGAGTTGACTAAGATTTGATGCAGCACCAAAGATGGTAAACCGGTAAGTAAAAAGGGTGCATTGTAAGGGAAAGATGTCAAAATGTTACAACATTTGAATTGAATAATAATATGTAAAAGTTTTATTTTGTGCATGGCATTACAGAACATCTTCCTAGTATATTCCTTCACCCCTTTATAGCAATACAAATTGTAAAAAGGGAAAATTCGGTGCGTTTTCTTTTCTCCAATTCCTGTACGGCCATTTTATGTAGAGTTTCATGAAATCAAAGGGCAGCCACAGTCACAGCCACAGCCACCTATAGTTTCAATTCAGCTTTCGGTTTTTGGTGCGAATCTTGTGAAAACATAACAACTTGCTACTTGTCTATTGGATAAACTCAACTTCTCTGTCGTGTCATTAACTTAATTTCATGTCCAAGTACCTCTCATGCTTAACATGGCCCAGAACTTGGGTTCGATACATCCTCTGTTGCTGTCTCTGTTTTTCTGTCTAAACAGTTTTAAACTCTAACTTCTCTTACAGTTATGCTTTCAAACATTGCCCCTTAGAAGCAAGTGTATCCCAATTTGCAAGGCTTCTTCTAACCTTTTTGATGATTATTAAGAGGTAATTTTAAATATAATTCAATCTTATAATATCGGCTTATAAGGCATGTTTTGTACCCATTTATTTACTATAAAATATTTTTATTCTTAATTGATATAGGATTTCCAACACACTCTTTACGCCAACCTGTCAAATTGTATGTAAGACTATTTAGTTACGTGTGGTTCGATAGCAAGATAAGTCCAACAAACTATCAAAAGAACAGACTCGACATAATTCTGATATCATAAGAAATGAACAAGTCTAACTCAACCTTATAAAACTGACTCGTAAAGATAAGGTATGTTGGAGATCTTAAATCGATTAAAGATAAAAACATTATATAAATGAATGCAAATATCACTTTATGAGTAGAGTTGAGTTAGGTTTAAAGTCAACTTCTTAATATGTAGTTATCACATATCTTATAGATAAAGACATTTCATAGTATATAAATGAGCGCAAATCTATTAGCGGTCATATAAGATTGAGTTAGACTTATAATCCACTTATTAATAATGATTATAATTTCATAAATTTTTGTACATGATAGAAATTAAACTTCAATTTCTCAATCTCAATGTATTTTTAGAAAATAATTTAATTTATGTTATTATGATTATTGTGATAGTTTTTACATATAATAGTGCTCGGGATCAAGTTGAAGTCTAAGTCTCATTCACTATAAATAAAAAAGTTAAACCTGATATAACAAAGGAAGAAGACTTAACTTGTTATCTTAATATTCTTTTTTTTGTTAAAAATGGTGTCAATCTTTGTCACTAAACTTCATTTTTGTTTTTATCTACATTGACCTGATAGTATATGAAAATTTTCTCACTTTGAAACAGCAATTTGGGAATCTGTGTTTTGTTTCTGAAGGTTTCACATCTTCACAAGTTATCATGTTCGTGTATCTATACATCATAACTCAAATTCGATCACTAATTATATAAAATTTGATTATCTATGTGTGTGATGCTGATTAGAGTTGATTTGAATGGACTTTTCTGTATCTTATTCAAATCTCTATCTTGTGATAAAAGTATGTTATATTAATAAAGTTTAGTAAAAATTAAGATATCTTATTATGATATGAAAGAAGGGTGATTTTATATTTGAATATCTATCTTCTTGTGTAAGAATCCCCTCTAGGCCTCAAGCCACAGTGCGAGAATGGTGAGTAAACTATTTTAAAGGCTTAAATTGAGTGAAGCTATATAAATGGTTTTAAACTAATTTAATAAATATTTATGAAAAATAATAAAAGAAATATTTAAACTTTTTCATTTAACTTTCTTGTGTTCTGAACATGTATAATTTTCCAATCAAATATTTATTTTAATTGAAAAGCTCTCATAAGTCAAAAGTTAATTTAAACTAGGCCTTTATATTTCCTCTCTTACATAACTATAGTGAAATTGGATGAACCAGAATGGAGAAAAAAGGAATAGAATAGAATAGAATAAAGTTATCATTTTCCCATTGTTAAAATAATATATCATATGTTGGAGAATAATATGTTTCGGGACACCTATATACTAATCAAAATTAACACAGATAGAAACTAAAGAAATATAATATTTGTGTTCTTTTATAAAGAAAAGGAAAAGTCATGTTAGTTGTTGATTAGAGTTGATTTGAATGAACTTTATGTAAGTATTTATATAAAAACTAATTCTTTTATAAGTTAAGATTAATTTATACAAGTTATAACTAAAAAAATTATATGGGAATTTTAAAAAATAAGTTTTTATATAAATTGGTTTTATCTTTGAAGTCAAAAGTTAAAACTATGTAAAATATAGTTTAAAAGTATTTTTATATATTTGAAGAATTCTTTTGCATGATAAGTGTGATATAATGAGTTAACTAAGAAGTAATTTGAAGCTGGGCAATTATGATCTATGTCATTGCCCCATTATTTGATTTCATACATAATAATATCTTAGAATTCAAATGCAATTCACTTGTGCTGCATTAACAGTGTAGGTTTTGGGAATCCATTGATGATGCCCACAACTTTAATGTTTATTATTCTTTTATGAGATAGGTGTTTATTCTTCTGTATATGAAACTATCCAATCCCATCTCCCAGAATAAGCCAGGTATAAATAGAGCACTTAATCTCAAGTTTTAGTAGCAGATCAAACCAAACTCACATATTCACTTACCACTCTCTCTAATAACCCCTCAACCAAAATTCCAATTGCAGCACAGAAATGGATGTGTTGACACCATTGATTGCAGACAAGCCAGTGGTGATCTTCGGCAAGAGCACTTGTTGCATGAGCCACACAGTGACGGCTCTGATAGCCAGCTTTGGTGCCAGCCGTGCAGTTATTGAGGTGGACAAAATGGCAAGTGGAAAACAAGTAGAGAGTGCACTGGTCCAACTAGGTTGCCACCCCAGTGTGCCTGCAGTGTTCATAGGACAACAATTCATAGGTGGTGCTGATGAACTCATCAAACTCAATGTTCAAAACAAGCTTTCCCAATTGCTTCTCAAGGCTAAAGCCATATTTCTCTGGTAGCTACCTATATATATGTGTGTGTGTGCAAAGTTGCAAATCAAGCACCCCATATGATCTAATAAGAGGTTCTAGTTAGTTTTCTTTAAGCTATGTATGAGAACTAGCTCTGTGAGGCGGTTTAGTATATAGAGTCTTCTAGTTCTAGCCATGCTCTTGTATTCTCCATTTTTCCTTTGTCTTCTTTTGTGGAGCAGAACAAGCACTACTCTTTCTTTTGTATATTGCAGAAAAGGCTTTAACCAGAAATGGCTTGGCCATTTCATCGTGTAATTCTCATCTCACCTATTAGTAATCTCATTTTGAGTTCTGTGGACAGAGGTTTCTTGAGAGAGATTAGTGAACAAAACAAGAAAGTTAGATGTATTATGTCAAATTCTGAGATGCTATGTGTGCAATATGAGAGATTTATAACGAAAAACATTGCAAATGACACTGATCAGGTAATGATATGTGGAATATTACAAACAGTCGGTTGATTCTGTTAATTGTTTTTTTATTTCTCTTTTCTTATCACGGCTTTGATTTTCTCCTAATGTATGAGACATCATGAAATGTTCATACATCATTGTTCAAGGCTACTCAAACAAACTTTAACATTACTATATAGATTAAGGATGTAGCATTTTTACATCTGTCAGATTAAAGTATTCAGAGTGTACGAATATTTTGAGTGTGAATATACAGAGCAGTGTACAATTGTTTGAGTTACATGAATTAAGAAACTAAACAAATGTTCACACTCCTTTCACGCAATCAAATCACAACATCTCTTAATTCGACGAGCCATGTAATGTACAAAATAGTGATAAACTAATTAAAGATTATTAAAAACATTATATTTGTGCTTAATTTTTTCAATTGGAAACTTTAACAATGTTACTAAATATGTACGGTTTGGTTATGAATCACTTTGTTTTCACTAAATTGAAACATTTTAAAGTGCTGGATAGATTCTTTTATAAACTTCCGTAAAAGAGGAGATAAAAAGGAAAAATGAATTGATCATATAACTTAAAATTAAGTATTCTAGCTTTGGAAGATGTTAAATTACGAAGTTTATATAAAGCTTAAGAGTAAAAGTTTACTTTAATTTATGGAAAAAG
>Ga0123341_1001322_pt1 | contig 18266 bp, 13 predicted proteins | sample Turbeapinknodule_FD_89959 | JGI IMG/M metagenome (GOLD analysis project Ga0123341, IMG submission 89959) | Root nodule microbial communities of legume samples collected from Mexico - Turtle bean Mexico pink nodule | ecosystem: Host-associated > Plants > Roots > Nodule | place: Mexico: Nepantla...
ATAAAAGATTAATTTATTAAAAGTATATTTTTTAAACTTTCTTTGCAGTTTTAAACATAAAGTTTAAGCCTTGATTTTTTCTCGATTAACGTATTTATTTTTCTTGAATTTCATGCTTTCATCTCATTTCTTACTAAACAGTATTTTCACGATACTATCAGCAGAAACAAACATACCATTTGTTCTTGTTAGTTGACTTACTCGTCGGTTGACTCTGATGACAAGCTCTACCTCCGTCGATTTTTTCATGAGTTCGTCTTATCTCTTGCTGCTCTAGAACGTAGATCCATTGAAACAGAGGGAGCCCTACTTGTTGATGGCGCTCCGACGATCAAGTCAGTATAAGGCTTATAAGAATTTAAGAAGTAGTAAGGGTTAGTCTTGGAAACAGTGTACCTTAACCTGTCTCAAACCCCTTTTATAGCTTACCTTTTGTAACAACTTTCCATCACGAGAATCTAATCTCAATTGAAGGCATACTCAATAGGAAAATATTCTGTTCAGGGGCACACTCTCTCGGTGCTGCAACATAACAAAATTTTTCCTCCAGGGAGTGTATAAAATAATAACAGAATAACCATCAGGGCACCAACTCATGTACCAACATCAGGGGTCCATTCTGCTTATGTGGGCACCCTACTCATGGTGCTACGCTATCTTTCGTTATACATTCAACCTAACCACTACGTTCCCTAAAACACATGAGCTTAGGTTTAAAAAGAAAACATTTACTTGACCTAGACTCCATATGCACTAAGCGCACCCCTAGGTCCACAACTACCCTTCGTTAACTGCCTTGCCTTTACATACGAAAGGTTACCTTAATTTTACCATAACTGGCTTACTCGCACAACCGGGGCTCAATCACATGGCCCATTATACTGGCCCAACAACCGAGCTGACCTACATGTGCCATGCACCGAGATCTGACCACTGAGCACTGAGCTCTGAGCCATCTGGTCCAGTACACAAGCCCCCCAGGCTCGAGCTGAGCTTGATCCAGTGAAGAGACCATTTGTGTGCTCTGGTGGCTTACGTGTCAATCTCTCAATGGGCAAGTGTGACACAGCGCACACAACATTTCGGAGGTGACATTTCACCATACTTAATTGGGAGCGTACACGTGGCTTCTTCATCATCGGTGGAAAGGCGTTTCTGTTTGCGATTCCCCCATTTGTTTAAGTTAACGTTCGAAAACCTTTGCCACTTACTGTTTCATTTCTTTCATACTCATGAAGCTTTCGTGCCCCTCTCCCACTCTCTCACCCAAACCATTACCCTGTTGTTCGCATGATGACCTGTTTAGAATATTTGTTGCGATCATACTGCTTGAGCTGGGTCTATTTTGGGATTTATCTTTTTTCTGCTTACACTCATCATTATCTTTGCCAATAGCTTCGCTTGAATCTGAAATGTAACTTTGAATGTGGTTTTCCTTGCCTGAATGTATGTTTGAATGTGTGTCTGCATTTGCTTGTTGTTTGTATTTCTAGATACTCTGTATGATGGATTACCAAGCTATGTACCCCTAGGCACCCGAGAACCTATTAGAAGAAGTCTCGATATACACCTCTCATAAACAAATAGTGGCCTATATGAAAAGTGAACGCCAAAAGAAATGCCTTTTCGGTAGAGAGAACGATAGAGCCCTTAGGGTAATCCCGTCTAGAGAGGATGAGCATGTCTGTTGCGATGAGTCCTCAGACCCTGATGGTCCTTTTTGTTATTTTTATACCACAATCTTCAAAAGGATTCTCCTTCGTTTACCCTTGTTCAATTTTGAAAAAGAACTTCTCACAAAGATTAACGTGGTCCCTGCCCAGCTACATCCAAATAGTTGGGCATTCGTTCGGGGTTTCTCTATTCTTTGCACACAATTTAGCCTTTGCCATCTGTGGAAGTCTTCCTATACTTCTTTGAGGCCAAACGCCTAGGCCGCCAACTTTGGTTTTCCTTCAATGGAGTGGCTGGGAGAGATTGTTATCGCTCTTCCAACAGTCTTATAAAGGTTTCAAGGGTAAATTCCTGAAGATAAGCTGCAACAAGAGGAACCCAACTCTTCTGGATGGGTTTCCCTTATATTGGACTAAGAAACCAACCTTCCAAGGTGCTTGGTGCTTGGAAAGCATGTAACAATGTGACCATGAGGTTTTCCATTTCTTCTCTAGCTTAAAGGTGGTTTTTGACACGGCCACCCTCATAAGCCAAGAGTTCTCCCCAGGGGGACTAAAAACGTATATTGGTACCTTTCATTCTCTTACACTTAATGATGTTGACTTGATTATTGTTGCTGAATTTCCCATGTCTTTTTTGCAGACAACATGTTGGCCCGAATCAATAAGAAAGATTTGGCAGAAAGGGCCAAAAAGATGAGAGCAGTTGCCCAAGCGCCCCCAGCTCAGGATATCAAGCTTAAAGTTGTTGTCACCGTAACTCCAACTCCCGCTGAGGACGACTAGAAGACCTACTCTAGAACGATCTTCAAAAGGAGGAGGAAGACTGCAGCTGTTCCTTTCGAGATATCTTCCTCAGACGAATTTTCTCCCTCCCAGCAGGCTCCTCCGCCAAGCCCATCCCTACCTCGTGATATGGTTGTGGCGCAAGAAGGCGAGGGCATGAGTGTCTAGGAAGAGGGAATGTGGGACATATGTATTGCAATAGGATTGTATTGCAATAGGATAATTAGATAATTAGATAATTAGATAGCACATATGTATTGCAATAGGATTGTAAGTATGTGTGTATTTTGTTATTTTCAAAAACCAATATTTTTTTGAAAGTCGAGCCTCATTATAAGCTTGTAAAAAAGACCTTAAGATTCATGCTTCTAATATGATTGTGATAAAAAGATGAAATGAAAAACAACTGTGATTTGTTAGGATTCAATGGAAATACAGAGAAACACTTACCTGTGAGAATATGAGAAGAAATTCCTTGATGAATTATCATTTCATTGTTTGTGTTATCCTGGAAGTTGATTGTATCTATATCTTGCTATATTTGAAGTTGGAAGCACCATAAGTTTCTAATTTAATTTGTTGTTTAGTAAATAAAATTGTTTTGATATTTTAATTTAAATATGATTTATTTATATTCATTTACTTTGCTTGATGACAAGAAGGATTAAAGGTTGGGGGGAGTTAATAAGATTCATAATTCAGTAATATTACATATAAGTAGATAGGCACTTATGAATTTTAATTGATTAAATAGTTATAATTAAACCCCTAATTTAGGAATTTGAACCTTTTTACATATTTTTTATTATAAGATGAATGTGAACGGTTTATTCCAAATTTTTTGTTAATTTCAAGATTTTGGAGAAAATGTAGATAAAAGGGCTAAAGGAGAATGAACAAGATGAAAAGGAAAAGTTGAAACATTGGAAACTTGCCTAAAATTCACCCAAATTCGCGCAAGCAAGATCACTCTAGAGGAACTCACCAAGCGAGTTCACTCTAGCGAATTTGGGTTTGTTCTCGTCAAACTCGCTTAGGCAAGATGTTAGCCCAAGCCCAATTAGGTTAAATAGAAGGCGTGAGACATAACCCTAGACATCATTGAGATAATATAGAGAGACAAAAAAACCCTAGAGGAGGCAACAGTCAAGGATAAACATCCTGGATCTTCTTTTCTTGCTTTCTATACTTGTAAGAGCCAACATGAGTGACTAATTCTTCCCTTAGAGATTGAGAGTAATTTGTTCAAACTCTTATGTATTGAAGTGATATTTATCTATAATATTCAGTTCTTGATTGATGATTGGTATTATCATTTTATTCTTAAAGCTTGAATTATTCCTAATTTTTATCCTTAGATTTGATTGGAAAGTACTTTTAAGCATTTGACCTAAATGATAATGCTTAAGATATTTGAATGCTAGGAATAAATTTAAAATGTTAATTGCTTTATAACACCTGTTCATATTGATAAGGAATTTTTATAAATATGCGAGAAATCGATATTTAAGAGACTCTCTTAATAATTTTGTATGAGAGGAATCAATATGAATGATTTTTATATGTGCATCAATATCAATCAAGATTGAATATTATATGCTTTTGAAAAATATAGACGAGTGAGAAGGATGAACCTCAATCCCAATTTTCCCAATTGATTAATACAAATATTTTACTTTGCTTTATTTAATTTCTTACTAATCCATCATAAACACAACCTTTTACCAACTTTTACCTATAATCTTATATTAAGTGAATAACATACTTGAGAATTCAACTGTTTATTGTGGGTTCAATATTTGTCCTTAGGGACAATTTATTACTTTTGACACAATACACTTGTCGTAAAATAGTTATCAAGTTCACATCCTCATTTAATGTTTGTGCTATCTCGATGGTTGAGTTCGTCTTGGTTGAAATTTGTGATGTCTATGATCAAGTTTTCAAGAAGCCCTCACCAAATCATGGGGACTTTCTTTATCTACGAGTTCTTCTTTAAAGAACTTGACATTTTGTTTCCTTTATCTCCCTTTGAAAGACAAATGCTCATTACCATAGATGTGGCTTTGAGTCATCTTCACCTAAATAGTTAGGCTTTCTTGAAAGTCTTCAAAATACTTTGTCACTACCTTCAAATTAGACTTACCATAAATAAAATCATGTACTTCTACTAATCGAAGCATGCTTTTGAGATTGGTTAGATTTCCCTGAACAAAGCTTAACATGATCCTCTTTTTACCATCTACACATCATCCTTCAAAAATTTCAAAAATAAGTTTTTCAAACTGAAATGCTTGCCATAAGATCCTTGAAAACGTATTTTCTTTTACCCTAACTTTGCTCCCAAATTTCCTCTATACTGGAAAAGATCAGATAAGTTTAATGTTGAGAAGAAAATAGACATAGAAATAATAAAAACCTACCTTAGCAATAAATGTCTCCTTAGTGTGCCCCTACCGAAGACTCTATTGCCTTGTTCACGGGTAAGGTTCTAATTTTTTTTTGTTTGCTTGTAAATATTTTATATTGATTATGTTGATTGTTTATGCAAACTATTATCAATATCAAATCAAATCAAATTATTGTACATATTCTTATACTTAGTGAATGTTACTTAGGATTTTAAACAATTGTTCTTTATGGCTTCGATATCCGTCCTTAGGGACAAATTATTACTTCTGACTTGGTACACTTGTCGTTAAAAGAGTCATCACACCCCCGCCAAAGATAGCTAATCCTCCTCCATCAATGAAGGTAACAGTGCCACACTCGAGCCAAACGACAATTCCTACTACTTCAAGTGCACAAAGTGTTCCTTGCCCTCCTCCATTACCCGAGTATGGGCGGTTTGCCTTGCTCGGGATAATAATCCAAGGAAAATAAGGTTCATTGACCAGAGTAGATCATGTATCTATCTCGACACTAAACTCCAACTCCTTTTGTCACATAAATATGAAGGCGAGTCAAGTTAGGCTAGAAGTGAGAAGAGTATTCCAGTCCCATATGATGTCGAGTTACTAAAATTCATCGATCCAACTTAATGCCTTGACTTTGCAGAGATAATGATGGCTAGAAACATGGTGTTCATCCATTATTGAAAAGGTGCAATGATTGAGAATTCTAATCACTAAGATACAAGAGCTTGAGCAAAAAAAACCAAGATCTATTGAGTTAGAGCTCACTCTCTTCGCTAAACCATTAGAACTCGCTCTAGGTCATGGTAGGATCAAGGCTTTGGAGCCGAGGTGGAGCTGTTGAAGAAAAACCTCAAAGATACGAATGAGGTAAATAACAAGTTAAAAATGAGGAGACCAAAAACAAGTTAAAGGAGGTAGAAGTCTACGTTGTCTTCTCTAAGAATAAATTGAGAAAATTGAGAAGAGTAAAGTGAATTTAAAGATTGAGAATGTTGAGTTGCCTCAACCAACCTAGAAGGCTACGCGGAGGGTTTTAAAAAGGCAATGCGTTAAATGGTGCATTTTTCCATCTCTATAGATGTAACTTTATTTAATTTAGAGAGATATATCATTGGTGGAAAAAAAGTTAATGAATAATTGTAGTTTAATAAATTAATGAAATAAGTAACTTTTGAATAACTTGGTTTCTTTATTAGTGTCAAAGCTAGATATTTTAACTCAGCAAATATGTTCGATTTGATAACAAATTTATGAAATTTTTGAGGTTGCTTCCTCTATTCTTGTTATGGTTGAAGATGTGCCGCTTGCTTTGGATGGTGTCCTCGACTTCAACTTTCATACTTACATTAGAAGCCACCTCCTCGACCACGACTAGGTTGGCCATTATGGACAAAGTGGACCAAACCCCAGACTGTATGAGTTTTCAATTAGATCCCAAAATTTATAGCATTCTTTCATAGTGTATCCCTGATTTTGATGGTAGATGCATCGCTTAGTAAGGTCAACAAATGGAGGAGAAGGCATGGGTCGAGGTACTCAGACTAGTTGTAGATTAAAAGCTTCTTGGATTACTACATTTCGACTAACATTAAGGGAGTATAAGTCTCATATTTACTGACACTTCTCTTCTTAAAAGCTTGGACATTGGAGGTTGGAGCGGTAGGCTGAGCTTTGGCCCTCTTTCTGGTTTTGAGTTTTCCTTTATACTGATGTACCTGGCTATTCAGGCTCAGAGTGCATCCATATATCGACATATAAAGAGTCTAGGATAGAACTTGGACAAAGTTCTACATTCATCGAGTGCATGGCAACGACATGGTGCAAATCGGGAATGCTAATAGAGGCTTTGGAAAATTGGGTCATATACTACCATAAAGGCTTAACATCTCCCTGTGAAGGGAGGCTAAATCTTTGACCATTGGTTGCAATCAATAAATCGTGTTAAGAACCTTGCATAAAAGGTGTTAAATGAATCAATGGAGTTCCAAGGTAGTGAGTAATACCATTCGAGGACAAATTCGTTGAGGGTAGTTGGGAACGACCAACAATGCACTTTGAGGTCATTAAAAAAGAGGTTAGCCTAAGTTAGATAGGTTTTGACGTTTGCCCCCTAAGTTTGAGGATCCGTTGTACTTTTCTATACTCAACCACTTCCATTTAGTTAGGAGTCGAGAATTGTATAACTTCAAGGGTGAAGGGATGAGAGCTAACAAATGTCTGTATTGTTTCGTCCAAATTGGGAGTTGACAGTGCGTTGAAGGGAACATTTTCGTAACATACTCGTGATTTTGTTTGTATGGTTGATCCTTTGACCCAACTTATTAGTTGCGCCAAGTCGATTGTCTTCCAGGACCTCAGGATTGATTGTTATTCAGAATATGTTGTGTTTGTGACTCCAAATTACATTCTTTTGTTGAATGCGTCGTCTTGCTTGGCCCATATCCTTGATTGATTTAGGAGGGTTATGAGATGAGACTAAGTTACGTGTTCTGTGTGTTATTGTAGATGTTGTTTAGACCGATGTGTGGTCGGATCTTGTTGCAGTATAACAATTTTCTCAGGAAGAGCCTACATTTAATCTCGATGGGCCTGCATCTCATGGTGTTAATTTTGTAAAAATTCCATATCTTTGTTGAACTTGTGTTGTACGCCAGTGATGACATAATGGACGTTGGTTTTGGTCTTCGAGATAATTACCTCCATATGAGCTTTAAGAGTTTCAAGGGAAAATGAGTTCCTCTCACAATATGATGATGTTGACGTGATATTCTAACTTTTGGTGAGTACCATAAGAGCTTTGGTCTAGAAATAGTTTTACCGTGGCCTCACAGTGACACCAAATATTTTTACCTCTCAGTGACACCAAATGTTTTTGCCGAAGTTAAGTTGGAACCATTTGAGGTAGATGAATGAGCTTTTGGAAAAGTTGACCTCTTTATTGAAGGTTTATGAAACTTTATTAATAAAGTACAGAATGAAGATAAATATATAAAAATATTTAAATGAATAAACAAAATTAAGTAATCACTCCGTGGAGAATAACTTAATATCAAATAAGATAGTTACCAAAAATTGAATTGATTTGTCTATTATAATAAAAAATAATTTTTTAAATGAATTCAAATTATTCGAATTTAGGTAATTTTATCCAAATTTATAAAGCAAATAATATTATGTTGTTGTTTTTCAAGTATTGGATGGTAAAAGTTTCATTCTTATTTTACGAGTTTCCTACATGCAGAATTCTTGCAGGAAAACTAACGTGGGTGCTGATGAAATTTGATGACAAGCAACGTGAACACAATGATCGTCATATGTTTCTATCTTCTAGATGAAGGAAAATTCGTAACTAAAAATTGAAAGGTATCTACCCACATGGTTTTTTCTCTTGCTATCATTTTCTACAAAATTAATTAGATATTTGACCATCACACCAATGGAATTTGCACAAGTCCTAGTCACTAATAAACCTCTCCTAGTTTGTGTTATCTATAAAAATTATTATTACGATAAATTACACAAAACTATATATACCACTCAATTATTATTCATGAACAGAAGAATATACGAATAAAGACTCAACATCACAATCATGAATTTTAAGGAATTTATTAGAAGAAATTTTTCTATAAATATTTTTTAAGGAAGAAAAATAAAGTTATAAATTAACTTTCTAATTAAAATTAATTGAAACTGAAAATAGTTTATATATAAATTAGAAATCATATTTTTGAAAAAATAATCCAAAATCACTTTAGCATATGGAGAAATTGATTTATTTTTTCTTATTTTTTTTTATTAGAAGTGTTATTAAGGAAAAAATTCTTTATTAAAAGGAAGAGGAGAATTAAATGCTCCATCTCCATACCTTCTTCCTACACTTTTATACTTTTTTTTTTAATTTTAATAATATTTTTCTAAGTATAGTGGACGGTATGATGTCTTATTTATTTTTAAGTGTGGTGGTTGCTTGTGAGACGGGTAATGAACATTTTGAGGTAAGTTTTGTGGTGTTTTTACTAGTGGTGATTGTGTTTTCGTTCACTTAGTTTTGTCATTTTTTTTGGAAACCACAAAACCTAAAAAAAAACAGAAAGGTGCAAAAATGGAATAAAAGTCTTAAATTTTTTTTATCTTTGCATTGGAGAATGTTGAATACAACGAATCTTCTCGCCAACCCTCTTATACACGTTCAAATGATGAAACTACTATCTCAAACACTATGACTGAAAAATAATGAAGTGTTACGACTGGAAGAAAAATATGGAAGTGAGAGGGTGTAGCTCATGTTATTTAAAAATGTGAGATTATGTTTTATTTAGAATTATTTAAATTTTTTAAAAAGGATAAAATTGAATTTTCACATTTAATATGATGGTGTAGGGGAAGGTATGAAGATGGAGAGAAAATTTGCCAATTGAATTTTAACTTTAATAATTTTATTTCTATTTTAATAATTTAATTATATGATACTATTTAATAAATATTAATATTTTTCTGTTTTTAAAATGTCAGAGTGTTTTTCTCTTTTAAAATCTAATTTTAAGTTGAGATTTCACTGTGTCCATTAGTATCCGAAGTAAAATTAAACACATTTTTTACCACGTAATCTTCATTGAATATTTATTAAACTTATCAAACACAGGTGATATAACGAGTAGAATGTTTGGGTTTACGCATATTTTTGCTTATAAAATGCACAATTCTTTGAACCTTATTTGACTAGCTCATTTGATTCGTACAAAATTGAGTGGTATAGGTAGATACACTAAAAATTCGAACCATTCCTTATATTTATATTTATCGCTAAATAGAATCATACTTTAGAATAACTTATGATATCATGCTATTGTACAGTATATTTTATACAGTCAAAACACATAAATAATTATCGTAGTATTTAAATATTTAAAATTAAAGTTTTCAACTACATTCCTTCTTATAAAATATTTTTAATCATCATATTGTACTTTTGGTCACATAAAATCAATGCACAAATTAAAATAATTATTTAAATATTTACCACTGAAATTTGAAATTCCTTTAAATAAAAAAGGTTTGTTTATTTTTCATAAATTTACTCCTAATTACATATATGTTATTATGATTTTAATATAAATAATTTAAGAAACATATTTTTCATCTCTGAAAATAATATTGAATTTTTTTCTTACTTATATGATTAATTATACATATAGCATACAACACAATCTTATGGATAACTTGATATAAAATATAATAAGAAAAAAACATCTTAGTCCATGTACGTTTTGTAATTGTTTTTAGTTAGTTGTGAAAATAGAAAATGTGGAATGAATTAGAATAAATAAATTTCAATCTAGTTTTTTTTATTGATGTTATAATTACAAGAAATTGGTAAATTAAGGAAGATTCACCGATTTGAATTGGAAATTCAAATATAAGAATTAATTTTTTTAATAAAGAATATAGAGAAAATTATCATTCATGATTCAAATTTCAAAATGAGTAATTCTAAGTACAAAAGTTTACAAAAAAGTCTTATATATTATGTACTACGTACTCATGGATCCAATTATTAAGAAGACTCATCCAACAAATCTCTCAAACTAATGTCTATAGAAAGTTTCTAATTAGAAGAAAAATACAAAAATTTACAAAAGAATTACAAAGTTCAATAAAAATCCAACATAAAAAAAATACAGAATTTATATCATAAACTTTTAAACATCTTTGGTGGTCCTTTATTATATGTCATCCATGATGTCATCATACCATTCTTCTAAAGAAATTTTGACCTCAAATTCAACACTTTATTACCTCCAACAAACAAACATAAGTACTAAAATACTAAAAAGGTCTCAAAACTAAAATAATACAAAAACAAAAATCTATCAAATTGAGATTTGAATCCCATAATAGGCAAATATCTTATTATAATTGTGTTTGGAGATCTTCCTTTAGAATCAAAGAAAAACATGTAAAATACATCAAACAATTTCAACATTTATTCACAATATTTCACATGGGAGAAGTAAATACAATTTAATCTAATTTAATTTTCACAAAAATATAGGAATTGAGGGATGATTGAACTGGTGTACTATCCGATTGAAATGAAAATTGTTGATATTTTGACAAAGGGTGTAAAAACTTATAGGTTTGAGAGTACCTTGCACATATTGAAATAAAAGATGGGTGTTATAGACTAATTCAAAGTATGAGTTAACTTTGTTAGTATTACGAAGTGGACTTTAAGCCTAACTCAACCCCATAAAACCGGCTCATGAGGTTGAGGTTTGCACTCACTTATATACAATGAAATATCCTCATCTCTAGTCGATGTGGGATCTCCAGCACACCCCCTCACGCAGAGAGTGACAGCTCGTGTGTGGGATAACATATTATGGGTGGTCCTATGACAGTCCGATAGTGGGTGGCACGATAGGCCCAACAAACACTCGCTAGGATAGAATCGAAATGACTCTGATACCATATTACAAAGTGGACTTTAAGCCTAACTCAACAACTCGTGCGTGGGATAACATATTATGGATGGTCCGATAACGACCCGATAGTGGGTGGTTTGATAAGCCCAACAAACACTCGTTAGGATAGGCTCGAAAATGGCTCTGATACCATATTACAAAGTGGAATTTAAGCCTAACTCAACCCCATAAAGCCGGCTCATGAGGTTGAGGTTTGCACTCACTTATATGCAATGAAATATCCTCATCTCTAGTTGATGTGGGATCTCCAATAGTTAGTTTGTGATGTGAACCTTAGGAACATATCAAGTATTGTAGAATACAAAAAGCAAAGGAGAATAAGAGTGGAGAAGAATAAAGAGAAACAAAAGGGGAGGCTATAAGTGCTTAAAGAAGAGATTAGGGGATAAAAGAATTGTAAAATTGTAGAAGATTCTAAAATGTTTTAGAAGCTTCTAGAAAGTGAAAAAGTGGATGTCCAATTAAGAGAAGGGAAGTAGAAAGGATCATGCATGAGATCAACTAACTCATGATTATTCATAATTAAGGTAGTTCATCACATGCATGCACTGTTATGATTTTTTTTAGCAAGTGAATCGAGTCAACTATAATATAGTTGATAAAGGGTTATCGTATCCTATAAGATTGGGGAGATGCTACTTCTTCCATAAAGCACAATGCATACATTTGACACATGAACTACACAATATTTGAAGGATGGTTAAAGGTAACAATAAAATTAATTATTTCCAAATACGATAAAGAGGTTGGATTGAATAAATGTTGAAACTAATATGCATTTAATGATATATATATATAATATTACAATTCCTTTGTTCCTTAAGACCAAACCAAGTTAATCCCTTAATCTTGGTTATCTAGAAAGCAAATCACCATAATCAATCCTTTGAGTTATAATCATTTGATTTGTGCATTAATCTTGGAACAATAATAGCCAACTACAACAACTATGTTCTCAGTAGTTGAATTCCTTGGCTGATTTGATTTGGTTCATAAAATGAAAGTATTTTCCAATATCAATCATGTTCTAATGTAAATAATAATGATTCCTCACTTATTAAGCGTTAATCATAAAATTAAATAAGATAGGATTGAAACATACTTGTATATATTAATCAAAATAATACATCTGAGTTACATTGTCATTCAATTTCAACAAACATTGATTTAGCTACTCATAATGATTAATAAAATATAATAAGATCCTAAGTAGCTAGCAGTTAAGACAATTTTGAATATTTGAATCAGTTTCACTTTCCTTTTCTCAATGTCTCGCTCTCGATGCCCTAAAACTAACTTTAAGCTTCTATTTATACTTGTTGAGGCATATGTTCCTATTCCATTGATTTCTCTCGGCGCCAGGCTAATCCGCTCAGTGAATTAAGATTCTTCATCTAAAATAATCTTTTGCACTTAAGCTTTTTGTGCTTGAGCTCAACATATGACCTTTCTTGGCCTCATAGTTTATATTATGTTCAACTTTCATTGGCTCTCTCAACAGATTCTGAACTTTAATTGTAGTCCTCTATGGAGTAGCTATACACAACACTGAGTCATGTCACTCAGCTTATTGAGGTGTTCCCTTTGAACCTTCTCTTCCTTGAATTTTCTTAGCACTCACTGGATCTTTTTTATTTTAGCATACCATTGTTTTTACTTTTGTGTTCTGAAAAAAATCAACCATAATTCTCATAAAGTCATAAAATTTCAATTACACTATATTTCTAAGTGGGTGGTTTACTATTTTATGAGTTTTCAATGCAATTCACTCCATTTAGGTGTCTAAATTAGCATTTTGACAAGTAAAATTAACACTTATCATGCACCTAACTCCAACATCATGTAAAAGTTGAATTTCCTCCACATATCCTCATCATAGGTAAATGTCCAAGAACTTGAATGCTTTGCACTTATTTTCTTTTCATCTGTAAAAGGTATCCAAACTCCACTCTGTAATAGGAGTTCCTCCTCTTTGAATGTTACACTCGGTTAATGAATACAACTATTTTTTTAGAATCCTAAGTGCCTTAAGAGTGTGATGTTATTTTATGAGATCTTATAAAATTCAATTTTACAATTTTAGAATCCTAGTTCCTAATTCAATTTTTTTGTTTTGAATTTTACCTTGTTTTGTTTCTTTCTTGCTATGGTTGAGACCCATTTTAGTCCATCCATGTTGAATACTTCTTCTAAAATATCTTTAGTTGATATATCCTTCAACCTTCGCAAAAGAAATAAATCAATTTTGTTTTGGTGGTTAGTTAGTTATAACAAATTATGTGATGTTGAAATTCTTATAAAATAGCTAAGAACATTTGTTTTCAAGAAGACAATTCTTCAATAAACAGACCTATATCATTATAATTTCTCTCTTTGTACTCTTTATAATTAATTCATATTTTGTGCATGTTTGTTTTAGTGGAAACTACACCACTTGACCTCTTTACCAATATTCCAGTCCCTCAAACTTTACCCTATTCATCATCCATAAAGATGTTTATGCTTCCTACTTCAACTTTACAATAAACTACAAGACACATAAACTTGAGATTCTACTTAAAAGTAATGTGCACCATTATCTATCAATTTCTAATATTTAAGATAATTTACCAACAATAGCATGTCATAAACTTTGATGTCATATGTTGGAGTGGGTATGATATAAACAATTATTCATTTTATAAAAACTCTAAAGATGAAAAAAAATTCCATGCAAAAATAGTGGAGTAATTATGGTAGCTAAATTAATGTGTTTCTCAAGTTCAAAGGATTAATTGAAGACATTTGGGTGATAAACTACATCTGTTTTAGAGTACTTATTTTTAAACGTAAGTGGGTTGACATTAATAGTGGTATCAAGATCGATGATCTAGGTTTTACCTTGGTTGACCTAGAAAATGTAGGTTATATTGAAGAGTCATTCATCATGACATCTCAGAAAAAATAAGTGTTTGATGTTACTAATCCCACTAACAAACGATGGTTAGTGGTTCTCCAAGGAAGAACCATGCATAGTACCGATGAGAAAGATTATTTAATACTTGATATTAGTGAGACTCCATCTTTCTCTACAAATATGCCAACCTTGAATGTTGATAATGAAGTAGATGATATGTATGCCACACATGATTATCATCATGGAGCATTATAGAGAACGTTCCAAATTGACAATGTACAAAATTTATTTATGTTTATCCTTTATATCTTATGAACTATATGTTTATTTTTATTTACTAATTTTAATTTACAATCTAATAATTATAACAAAGATATGTTTGATCCATCTAATATCTCCCCTCATTCACAAGGTGGGAGCAAGAGTCATTCATCTACCCAAAAAAGGGTAGGCAAGGAACTAGGTTGAGAGAGTTGACTCTCAGATGAAGAACCAAATTTGGCAAAGTATCATTGTAAAAAATCTTAACTTATTTGATTTATTATAAACATATATAATTGATATTTATTTCACAGGTTACATATAACGTCCCAAACAATGATTAATTAAGGACAAAATGGATTTCATATGCTAGGACATGATGGAGGGGTTTTATGATTGACCTTACTAGTTGTTATATTTATGGTGCATTGAGTGATATCATATGTTGGTTAAGAATTTAATTACCTTGTAATGTAATTATTTGATTATTGTATCTAGTAGGCTAAGAGGAAAGTTGCACATGACATTCAGAAAAAGAATGCTCACCCCCACAAACTGTCTCAAGGGGACTATGATAAATTGGAACAAAAAATCATAAAAGAGGCATCATGCTCTCATTCCATTAGGCACTCAAATATGAGCATTATAACTCGTCCTTCCCAGCATGATAAATGGAAGAGAGTTGGCCAAAGACCATTAGGGAATTACACATTTGAAGAAGGTCAGAGCATAGCTAACCGCATCGTAAGTAATTCAGATGATAGGTTGTGTTTGAAAAATTTAGCAATGTTTTTCAACAATTTGGTATGTCTCGCAGTGAAGCAGATCATTCAATTTTTTTACCTTCACTTGAGTGTTGGGTGTATCTATCTCATAGTATATGTTGATGACATTGTTCTTACAGGCAGTGATCACCATGACATCTCATAGGTAAAACAAAATCTTTGTCAACAATTTTAGATTAAAGATCTTGGCAAACTCATATATTTCTTGGGGATTGAGGTACCAAAATCCAATACTGGTATTGTTATCTCTCAAAGAAAATATGCATTGGATATTTTGGATGAAACTAGGTTGATGAATTCAAAATTTGTTGATACACCCATGGATCTCAATGTCAAACCTCAACCCAATCAGGGAGAGCCTCTATCAGATCCTAAGAAGTAAATAAGATTAGTTGAAAAATTGAACTATCTTACTATTACTCGTCCTAATATTTCTTTCGCAATGGCGAGTTAATTTCTTAATTCCCCATGTGAAGATATTTGGAATGCATGCATTCGTCTATTGAAGTACATTAAAGGCTCTCTTGGAAAAGGTAATACAAATCACAACAACCAGTCGATGACTAAGGACACCTCAAGAACTCCACAAAAAAGTCATTCATCTCAGTATACAAAGTCAGGCCTCACCAAACCTCGAGAGAGCATCAGCAGAAGAAGAACCAGATATAAACCAAAATATCTGAAGTTCTTTCTTCTTGTCTTCCCACAAAGAGAAGTTATGTAAATAAATTGGGCCCACTTTGGGATCTAAATATAAGAATAAGCTAGAGTAGGTTCACATAGCATAAATGAGAGTGTACTTAGTAAAATGGGCTTGTGCCAAGCCCACCTTTTCAAGACAAGGCACCTAGGTTTAGGAAGGTTAACCTACCTTCTAGAAGTTGTTCCTAAGGGGCGACTTTGATCCTGGTCAACATCCTAGGCCACCCCTCTCCCTTTCCATTCTTACCCTTCACCCATCTTTCCCACCAAGGCACCCCTCCCTCTAAAGGGTGCCTTGCCTCATGTATTGACACATTGAATTTGGATAGTAAAGAAACTCTACATGAGTGTTTTTGTGAGACTTGAGAGTTCTCATAGTGGGTCTTATCTTGAGTGTGTGAGCACTTCAAGTGGCGGCTCTTTCACCACTCATCTTGGAGTGCCTCCTTTCTCCGAGTGGCGTGACAACCCTTCTTCTTCCATAAGCTTTTTTCACCCCTTCCTCTTTTTATCTTTCTTTTTGCGCCATCCATTCCATTCCTCTTTATGATATCATGCTTGTCTTTTAATTTTGGTTATCACTTGCCTTTCTTCATCTTATGTTCCTTCCATTTCTGCAATTTACTTTCATCATCATAATCACCATATTGTGTTTTTGTCTTTGCCCTCTAGAAGTGAACCTTCACACTTATTTAACCACTTAGTTAAGTTCGTGTCCAGTGGGGATCTTCTTTGGGTTCTCACCTTAAATTGTTAATCTCAAAAATCATAAACAAAAGAGGAACCTCTAAAATGTGGCAATCTAAAATCAACTCACATAAAAAGGTTTGTTATATGGTTCGAATAATCATACTAAAGTTGTTTATTATTCAGATGTTGATTAGACAGGATCTTCATCAAATAGAAGATCAATTTTTAGATATTGTGTCTCCATTGGTGATAACTTGATCTCTTGGAAGAGAAAGAAAAAAAGTTTTTGGTGAGATCTAGTGCAGAAGTAAAATATAGAGTTATGACCTCAATTACTTATGAACTTATTTAGCTTAAACAATCACTTAAAGAATTGTAATTTCAAGAGGTCACTCAAATGAACTTATATGTGAATTGTTTATGAAAGATTTTTGCAAATATTTGAAAGGTAGATTGAAAGCCAATGAGAAATCACTGAAGGAGAAATCAGTTCAGCCAAAAACAAAATCTATTTCTAATATGATTTCAGAAAATCAACTGGTTGGTTTTGCAAAACAATCAATTGTTTTATCAACAGTTATTAAAATCAAAGCATAACATATTTAAATGAGATAAGGGATAGAAAGATCAACACAAAAAGTTTTATACTGGTTCACTCTTTACCAAGAGCTACATCCAGTCCTCAGAAACCTTTGAGAATTTCACTAAGCACTCAAACACCTTGATTACACAACACACACCAAAATGGTGATCTTGAACCCTTCAAGAATACACACCACATTTGGCAAACAACACCACATATCACATAACAGCCTTTGGATATGCACAACAACAGTTCTTACAGAAATACAATAGTCAAGAGAGAAAAGGAATGATAACACCTAGTTCAATCACAAATTGAAAAATGAAAATTACAAAGCAATCCTATTCCACTCTTAGAAAGAACCCAAAGCTTGAAGCAATCTTGGAAAACAGATTTGAAAGAGATAATCTGAATCACTAACCAGGAGCGTAAAACTGATTATTTAAACTCCAATTAGTTGTTAAAAACATTTAATGCAAGAGTCAAATCATTTTTAAAACTATTAAAACAGATTAAACTACTTTAACAAAAGTTTGTTAAGGATTTTAAAAAATCAATCGATTGAAAACACGAAACAATCGGTTGAAAGCAAGGTCAACCGATTTAAAGCTTTTTCAAATTCTTTTAAAAATAACTAAGTGTAAAACAACAAGTTGAAACGACAATTCAACAGGTTGATTTTCCACTTTATTTAGAAAACATCTTTTTCAAAAGAACTTGAATCAAGCAACCTTGGATCATAACTATGAATGGATTAAAAAAATTCAAACAATACAAAACACACACACACAAGCAGCAGAAGAGTCTTCAAGCAATCCACTTGGATTTGGAGACATCAAAGCCTATCTTCAACACAAATATCAAAATGTAGCAATTTATTCTCCTCATAACATATTAATCAAAAGGAAAACCAAGGCTTTTGATAACTAATAATCATTAAAATCATTTAATCATGACACCAACTAGATGTCATGCCCTTCACTAC
>Ga0123341_1001323_pt1 | contig 18263 bp, 10 predicted proteins | sample Turbeapinknodule_FD_89959 | JGI IMG/M metagenome (GOLD analysis project Ga0123341, IMG submission 89959) | Root nodule microbial communities of legume samples collected from Mexico - Turtle bean Mexico pink nodule | ecosystem: Host-associated > Plants > Roots > Nodule | place: Mexico: Nepantla...
AAACGAGGACATGAATCTATATATTATATAATTATGAATTATATAAATTGACAATTAAAGATTTATGTGCACTAATATGTTTTAGATTATTTTTTGGAGTAGAAAGATGTTTTTCATGATTGTTTAAAAAAGATTTGTTTCTTATTTTATAATCATAATAAAAATTTATGCAATAAGTTTGAGTTTTTAGAAAATTAATATATTTTTCCTTTTTAAAATTGTGTCAGAACCGTACTAAAATTTTCAAAAATCCAACAAATACTTTTTGAATTGGACACTTCATGGATACGTGTCCTACAAGTGTCATACGAGTGTCGGTGTTCAATACGAGTATCCGACACCAACACGCCATTTTAGAAAAGTGTCTGAGTTTCATAGGTTGTGGTGTTTGTGATTAAGCAATACAAGCTCTCACTATTGGTCAACATTTGATCTGAAAAATACAATTTGGGTTGGTTTATAATATTATTTTGGTGTTTTATTAATTTTTTTATGCATCTCATTAATTGGAATTTAAATTTCATAATATAAAGTCGATAAATGAAAATTTAGAAGAAAAAAAATTATTTCAAAAAAATCTTTCCCAAACAACTATTTTATCTTTCAGAATCTGAAACAACTATTTTGATTTCTTGATTGACGATATGCAGAAAAAAATTTGATGGGATACTAAAAAAAATCTTTTTTATTAATACTAGCGGGAACACAGGCACTGATGTGCCTGTGTATCCGATTTTTTTATTTTTCAAAAACAATTTGTCTTAATAACATTAAAATGAGAAGTTAAAGAGTAGTGGAGAGAGAAAGTGAGAAGTAGGATATGTGGGTTATCTGCAGTGGATAATCATTAAATCGGTTTCTTAAATCAATTTTAATAAAAAAAAATATCATTTTAAATCAGAAAAGTAACGTAGCAAATCTTCACTCGTGGTTCACAAAATATTACAAATATTTTTAATTTTTTTATTTAATAGAGAAGAAGATCTTTAAAACAGAAAAGTAATTAATCAATCTCTCCATTTTTTCCACTCTCCAGTTAAATAATAACAAATAAAATAAATTTTAAAATTATTTTATTAATTTTTGAAATTATAAAATGTCCAAATAACCAAAATAAATTAATACAATAAATTATTAAGTAAGGATAAAATGGAAAAAAATCAAGAGCAGTTAAGAGGGGAATAAAAAATGACACAATGACCATAATACAATAATAAAATTAAATATTAATATAAGAATAAAATAGGAAAAAAAATTAAGAGCAGTTAAGAGGGAAATCTCCTTTATATATAGGTATAGATGCTTATTACGCAGGCTAGCGAACTAGCTTGTCTCACCCCACACTTGATAATTATGTGAATTTAATTTAAGTTAGCATATTAAAATAGTGAATCCACTCTAAATATTTTTAGAGTTCCGTCCCGCATTATCACTCCTAATTGTTATGTGTTGGATGAGTCATGCATTAGGACTCTTACTTGTTAGCTAAATTGGATGAGTCATGAAAGTTGGTAGTTGGGAAGGGATAAGGATGTAATAAATACAAAATCAAGTTAATTTCTTTAAATAATGTTATAAGAAAAAAAAATGTTTTATATTAATTAGGCAATCCAAACACATAAAGATTTTTCCAAAAACATAATCAATAAAGATAAAGCATTTGTGATGAGAGTGGTGATCTATTACCAACCAACACTAAATTGACAAAGAAATTTTGAGAGATTGTAGAGTGGTGTATTTAATTATGCAATTCTCAAAGTATCATTTTTCTTGTTTCAAAAGAAAATCAAACATTGTAAGAAGAGATACTTTAATCTTGAAAAATGTTTCAAAATGAAAGTTTAATTTGTTTGAGTGAAATCCTTAATCACGAGACGTAATTAATAAGGTTGGTTGTCGTGACTCCAAATGGACAACATCATATCCACACGACAAAACAAAAGATGCCCAAACAGATTATGAATCGACGTTTCAGATTTTGTTAGAGAGTAACGTGCGATGCCAAGCATCAATCTTTTCTCAACCCAATTTCAGTTCTTCTCTCTGATGCCTTCTTCAACACTTTGATTTCTTCATCTCAGCTCCTTTCTTCAACATTTCGAGGTTATTGCTCTAAAGAAAGCTTTTTTCTAACAAAAACACAAAATGGTTGTGGTTATGAGTGTTGGTCTCCACTTCAGTAGCTGCAGAGCTTGGGAGAAACCCATTTGCAGCGCCCCTTTCTCGAGGGTCTTGCCTGGGTTTGCTGCTACTAAACCATTTCGCATCCCTAGCACAAGAGGGTATGCTTCATTTGATTCATCACTGTTCAAGTTTTTATTTATGATTATTAATGTTCGTGTTATGTTTCTGATTTTGTGTTGCTGTTATAATGCTTCTGTATTCTATTTTCTTAATTTGATCGAGTGGAACTTGCTCTGTATATGGTTCCTTTGCTTAGACATGTTTATTCAGGAAAGTAATTATTTACCTTTATTGTTGTTAGTTTGTGTAGAACACTTGGAGGACTATGTTGAGTGTTTCCTGACAAATATTCACTTCACAGTTTCTCAAAATACTTTTGCACCCTTGTCCTTTTTTTTCTGAAAGACTAGTAAAAGTTTAAAATTTGAAGTGAGTGGGATTGTACTCCGATGATGTGTGTACATTGTGTTTGTTAATTGTATGTGCACTTTTGTCAGATTGTCATATTCTGGAACTTCAATTATCCCTCGAGCGGCACCTGTTACTGATGTGGAGGTATGTGTTTTGATCAGATAACGGATTAGCATAGCAATCTATGTAAACCCTTTCAAACAGCAATCAGAGTTTCAGAGTTCTGAACAGCCAAAACTTTATTCTTCTGATGCTTGCTGATTGTGTTCACAGATCAGTAACAGATTTGCTTTCAATTTGTTTTATGTGAAGAACAGGATGGAAATCAAGGCGAGACTGACACCATTCCAACTCCCATAGTTATAATTGACCAAGACTCTGATCCTGATGCAACCATGGTGGAGATAACTTTTGGTGATCGGCTTGGGGCACTTCTTGACACAGTAAGTCTTACTCTTAGTAAATTAGATTGTTCACCTATCTAATGTTTTTCCTTTTTACTTTTGGATGTATGTTCTAATAATTTTAATACAGAAATTATGAGGGTAAGAAATGTCTAATTGTGTTATTCTATTACTGTTGTTTTATTTTGTCAAAACACATCTGATAGTGTTCAGTAATAGAAAGAGGATATCAAAAACGAACTCTCTACTTGGGTTGCAGATGAATGCATTAAAAAACTTAGGTCTCAATGTTGTTAAGGCAAATGTCTTTCTGGATTCATCTGGCAAGCACAACAAGTTTTCCATCACAAAAGCGTAAGTTTTACATGCATTATGCATTATGTATGTGACCGTTATAATGCTTTTGTTGCTCCCAGTATTGGTCTTCGTGTGTTATTACTGATGTATGCTAAATGGTATCTAAGAATGATTATGTTGTTTAGCTGATGTGAGTCATTTCTTCTTGTCTGAACTGAGTTGGCTCCTATATAAAGAGGTAGATGTGTTGGGAATTAACATATTAAATTCCCTCTTCTGTGAACGCAAAATACGAACTATGCTGAAGCATAAATTAAAAGTAGGGAAGAAGAATAACACTAATAATTTTAAAGTAAATACCTTCTCTATGTGAGCAAGGAAAAACTATGGGACCTAGCCCAGTAAAAGATCTCCAATATGAAAATAAGAATGCAAGTAGTCTCTCTTTCTCAAGAGGATCTCTCAAAGAACCTAATCTCTCTTGGATGACCATCTTTCAATTCTCACCAAGTATGATGGAAACACAACTCTCTTTCTCTTGTGTATATTGAACACATAGGGTTATGAAAAGGTGTTACTCTTGATGAAAAGATGTAATTCTTCATGAAGAGATATGACTTTTCATGAGAAATGTTCCATCAATCAAGGGAGAAATTCCAACACGATGAAGAGTGGCAAAATTAGATAATATTTTTCTAATAAAGTGGATATAGGCATGGCCTAACAAAACAAACTTTACTAGGACAAACTCTGATACTATCCTGAAAAGTGAATTTGAGCCTAACTTAATCTTACAAAACTAATTTCTAAAGTGAGGTTTGTACCCATTTATATACTATAATCTGATTATATTTCTAGTCAATGAGGGATCTCCAATAAGTTTTTTGCAATGATGATTATATATATTGCAAGATCAAAATAACAATCACTATTATTGTTGAAAATTTCTAGTGTCTGATTACAAGTTACACAACTATATGTAGCGAAACACAACCTCAGAACTGGCTTGGCCCGTAAACTTTAGAAATTCACTCTAAAAAGCGAAACTTGCTGGAACTTGGGCTCAATTTCACTTTTTAAACAACAATTATCTTGAATCAAGTCTTGAACTAGTATCTTAATTCATTGGATATGCTGGTGGAAATTTCTTTGCAGTGATACTGGCAGAAAAGTGGAAGATCCAGAGTTGTTAGAGGCAATTCGTTTGACAATTATAAATAATCTTATTCAATATCATCCGGTAAGCTTACCAACTACCCTATTTTTTGTTGGAGCTTAATTTTGTTAGAAGACAAAAGGCAGTTGCTAATTTGACTTTTGAAACTGGTGGCCCAGGAGTCAAGTTACCGGTTAGCATTGGGAGCAGCTTTTGGACTTTTGCCTCCAAAAGAGCAGGTGGTGAATGCCTATCCTTTTCAGTTTCAATTGTATAGTATGAATACCTAAAAGAATTGTAAAATATGATTATATTTTTTCACTCAGTGTGAGGTGCAGAAGTTTTGTTTTGTGGTGTTAAAAGATATCCTAGCTGCCTGGAAATATTTTCTTTATATATGAAACCACAAAATCCCAAGAGCATTTGGTGGGAGAACTTCTAGACTTTAGTACCAAATAACTTACCCTGAAGAATGCGGGACTCCTAACAGTATCCGCAGCTTTGTGTTGTTTGGCATGCAATGAGTTAAGCATGTTGGTTTCTCCTTATAGCAATGTTAATGTATACCTTTCATAGTTTGTCCTCTATCAGAACATAGAAAAGAGAATGTTTAAATCTAGATGGTTTGGGAATTTGGATAGAAAAATGAAGAGCAATTCTCCCCTATTTTACATGTGAGGTTCAAAGCAATACTTTTCAAGGTTAGGACAATTTTTTTCAAGGATAGGAGGTTTACAAAGAAGGATAACAAGAAGCTAGCGGTTGAAAGTGAGAAAAAAAAACTTGTTTAAAGAGTTGGAGGTGTGTTAACTTGTGTATGAGAAAGCTTTGATGATAACTCGTGTGCATCTCTGTAAAATTCATTAACATGAATAATGGACTCATGTTATAACTAATTGTCTGACTATATTGGTCTTCTACAATCTTGTTTATACTTTGTTAATATCTGTCAGGTTGATGTAGATATAGCAACCCACATAAATATTTCCGATGATGGCCCAGATCGAAGGTGATACATTCATTTGGTTCTTCCTTAACACCAATACTAGAAATCCTAATTGAACCAAAAAAATTGCCTGGTTGATGATATTACACTTTCAAAATATTTGAGGCTTTAGAAAAGCAAGTTCTGTGCTAGTTTTGCATTAGCAATACATGGATGTGGTTACTCACTGGTTTTCCATTCTGCAGTTTGCTGTATGTGGAGACTGCTGACCGGCCTGGATTATTGGTTGATCTTGTAAAGATTATTACTGACGTAAACATTGATGTTGAATCAGGAGAATTTGACACCGAGGTGTGTATGTTTACAACATTTTTCCAAAACCTGCAACTTTTTTTGACATGCTCATTCAAAATGAATGGATCACTTCAATAATTGGACCCCAAAAAACAATGGAATTGCCATTCTGATAAAAAATCTGTCATTGACTTCATTGAACCCAGGGGCTCTTGGCTAAGGCAAAGTTTCATGTCAGCTACAATGGTAAAGCAATCATCAAGCCTCTGCAGCAGGTAAGCTTAATCTTGTAATGATAAAAATCAAAATGAAATCATACATTGCCATGCAATTAGGTTCTAATGAAATTTGGTCATCACTACAAGAAAATCTCTAAATAGAAACCAATTTTATCAAACATGTTAGTTTTTAAACTGAATTAGATTCATGTTTATGATATGGCAGGTTCTTGCTAACAGCTTTAGATATTTCTTGAGGCGTCCAACAACTGAGGAATCTAGTTTTTGAGTGTGACTTCTTAGAACATGGTGCAGCACATTGTGTTCTCTCTCCCATGGGATTGTATAATGTTTGCACTGCTTTTGTCATATGAAAGACCTATGATGAATACAGCTACCTGATAGCCACACTGCATCAAATCATAAAGTTGAATTAACATGAATAGGATTATAAATCCACTCTTATATAATAATTTGAGTATTTATTCTTGAAAATACTTATAATATGTATCTTAAGTTATTTGACAAAAAAGAGGTTTCTAGTTTCTTTACTTTTCTTCAACCAATAGTGCCTATATATTATTTACTCACCTAACAAATCATACTCAAATTTATTATTTGAATCTGGTTTTATCTTTTTTTAATAAATTATAAATAAATACCAAAAAATTAACATGTATTATATATCATATTCTAATTTAATATTTCATTCACTTAATAGTGATTGGATTTTATTAATATATATCTATAAGGGGCATGCAATATAAGTAATTTTGAAAAATAAAATTCATAAAATTATTATATTTTTAAAATAAATTTAATCAAATGTGTATGTTAACCATCTGTTAAAATATTTTACTGATTTTCAATTTGACTTCCATGTATTTTATAATCTTCTAATACTGTTTTCTTACAACTCCTTCACTTACTATCTACTTCTCTTAAGAAATTAATTGAAAGTATTAATTTTTTTTCTTGTTTCTATTTTTCATTATTTTTCCTTAAAATAGATCGGAAATAGATCTAAGAAAATAGAAATAGAAGATCAGAAATAGAAATGTATGGCATAATGAAAATGGAAGAAGAAAGAAATAAAAGGTATAAGCTCGAGTATTTTAATTTTTTGGTTAAATTGTTTTCATATTTCTCTTACAAAATAATTAACGATTATGGTTTATAATCTGCTGTTGACCTGTGTTTTAGATAAAGTAATCTATTTTTAATATTTTAGAGAAAACAATCTATTTTTACTTATGATTATTGATTTAATGTAAAAAAAATCCATTTCTCTTCTTTAGCACTCACTATTTTGGGTTCAATAAATTATTTTTGTTCTTTTTCTACTTTTCTTAAACTAACACTCATTTTCACCTTAGTTTTCAAATGTTTTAATCATCCTATTTTTCTATTTCCATCCACTTATTTCTAATATATTTATTCATTGTTACCAAATAAATTTTCTCTTTAACTGAAGTAACATATTGAGTCCATCCACACTCTTTAGTTTATAACTTTTGTTAAATGTTTTGTGATTTACATTAATGTTTAGTGTATTTTCTTTATCTACCTTTAAAATCTGTGATAAATCTTAATGAAAAATATTATGAGTTTGGACGAAAATTTTAAAAGGACTTCTAGAAAAATATTAAACAAAGTCAAACTTTATTCATAAACTAAATTAGGTCATCCATAAGTTAAAAACAAAATTTTGGAAAACTACATAAGAAAATGTGTATAAATTAATTAATTTATAAGCTCATTTTTTCCTAAAAGATGTTGTGGAGAAAGTTGTTTCCATATATTTCATGAATATTTTGGTTTATATCGTTAGAGTGAATGCAAATTTCATTTTATAAACTGATTTTATCAGAGTCATCTTGAGTCTATTCTAGCGAGTGATTGTTTACCTTATCAGGTCATTGGTTATTGGACTGTTATTTGGTGTGAGGAGGGTGTGTTGGAGTGGGTGCAAATCCCACCTTATAAACAAATTTTATGAGATTGAGTTAAATTTAAAGTATATTTCTTAATATATATGATAGCATCTAAGCATCTTCCGTGACCCTCCTCATAGCTCTAATAGAAAACCTAACAAATGTACTTATATCTTTTTAAGAAAACTATTTGCAATGTGACAGAAAAAAAAAACTGTGATAAAAGATAGACAACATAAGATGTGTAGATTCTCTTATGTTTTATTCCAAAGGGTTGGATTCTGTTGTAGTGTGCGTGGCTGCTCCTGTAACGCCCTTGCTTATAACCTTGTAAGACTCGTTTTGTTGTTGTATAAATTTTTATTATGATTATAAAAATAAGAAACAAATCCTTTTGAACCACATATTTGTATCTTCATATCCTGCATTTTAGAGACATTTTAGAGATTATACTTCTCCCCGTGTCCGTGTATGTGATACATAACTTATAATCAACTTTATGCCATTCATTTTTGTTTTTAGCTGTTTTCAGTTAGTAAAACTATATTTGCTTGTGTGTGTAATATTAGATGCATTGCTGAAATCATTGTTCTTTCATCAGATTGGTCAATTATAGCAAATTCTTCAAATTTTTAAACAGATTAAGATGCAGATTGATGGGAGACATGTATATCATTCTCACTTGATGAAATAGTTACTTAATTTACAGCTTACAGTTGCAGAAGAAAAGGCATTAGCCACATTTTCATCTTGTTCCTCTATAAAAGTTAACCATAAGAGTGTCAAAAATCTCGAGGATCAACAAATATTACTGGTGAAGAGGATCTAGAAGTGAACCAATCAGAGGTTTGAGAAGAACCCTTGTGAAGATTCTTAATGCACCACATGTCCTCTGCCCATGAGAACTTGCTCCAATGTGGGACTGCGTCTCTGACTGGGTCCCTTTGGCCCAGTTCAGCCACAATGGCCCCACAACCACCACCATCTCTTGCCATGTTATGCACAAATGCACACAAGCACTTCATTAGTTGAGCACCACACTTTCCCTCCATGTGCAGTCCATACACAAAATAAACCCCAAATGGCCTAAAAACATCAGGAAATGAAGGAAGCCTTAGCCATGGCATCCATTCATCCAACAACCTCGTACCTACACAGCAGGCATGTGCCAATGGTGACACACCCTTCACTTGCAACTTGAACACATCCTTGGTGTTCCACACGCTTAATATTGCATAGCTTGGAGGAAGAATGCCCCTTTTTGGATCAAACTTGGACAAGTACTTCTTGGGGATGGCCATGAAAGTCCCCAAGTTAAGGTTGTTGGACAAGATTAAGTCTATGTCTTTTGGGTAAAATTCTGAATTGGCAAACAACTGGTTATACATGGACCCTGCTAGGCGTGGTGGAAGGCGAAGCACAGCAACATTGGAGCTGATTGGTTTGTAGTGAGCATGCACAGGTTGCACTAGTATGGTTAGAGTCCTGAACTTTGAGTACCCACATTTTTTTGTGAACAAATTCACTGAAGGCTCATTGGTACAATCAGTTGCCATATATGCATACTTAGCCCCTTTTTGCTTGCACCAGTCCTCTAAATGTTGAACTAGTTTTGTGCCAATGCCAAATCTCCTGCATATGCCAAGATAAGTCTTTTACTTGTTGTTGCCTCATCAAGTATCTAAACATGTATACCTACTGCTTTTTGGTCTCGGTATGTTTTTATCTAGAAATAGATATGCAATTAAAAGTGATGAAATGGAAATTAAAATGAAGTGCACTAGAGGTGGATCATGAGGAATATTTGAACTGAATGGAAAAGTAAGGTTTGTGTGGACCTTGGTGTCTAGATGAAGAACTTTGTACGAAATTCAGTGAGATGGTTGAATATAAGAATAAGACATCATATCCAATTGCAGTTTCTTATTAAAGTAGTCTTAGTGGATACATCATACATGTGTCAATGACAGGCTAGCTTAACCATACTTTTTTCACCTTTCCATGATACGAGGAACATTGCCTTCTCTTTTTCTTAGAATCTAATCCTCCACCGCTTCTTTTTTTTCTCATTTTTTTGTTTCCCTTATTTTATAAGGTCAGAATGAGATTAGAACCAAGAAAGCACACAACTAGTTGAAGAGAAAGGGATGGAATAGGAAAGAAAGAGGAGTTGCCAATGCCAAACAGAACAGAAGCAAAACCAGTTTCAGAACTGACTTTTGCTTTTACAAGTTGGAGGAAAACTGATTATGACTCGTCCTTTTGGTATTTATCTGATACACATGCACATTAAAATCCAAAAGGACTAATCAAAAGTACTCATTCTGAATTCCTTTTGATGACTTTAATGTGCAGTGCAGAAAAAGATTGAAGCAAGCAAACCAATAACATATGAGCAGAGTGGAATAGAACCTGTGTCGAGGGGAGACTCTGAGCCCCAAAATATAGGCCAGTTTTACATAAACCGAATTCCCTCTTGTAACTGTTTTTACACACCCTCTTATCACCCCAACAACTTCTCCTTCTTCTCCATATTCTGCAACCTATTATTTTTACCAAATGCAACACTCGTTAGCCTTGCTCAAAACCAGCAACAGATCTATATAAAGAATAAAAATCCTACTTTGGTTTTGAAGAAATGCAAGCTGGTTATCATACAATTTCAAAGTGTGAAACTAGTATTATTCCAAACTCACATATTTTGTGTGTGTTCCAATTGAAGTTGAAGACAGTGCAAAACTGAAAAATAATGAGATTTTTAGTTAGATTTGTAGCTGGTTACTTACCAGCATGACATGCAATTGAAAGTGACGGATACGGCATATGGGGTCTCCCATGAGGTCAGTGACAAGAGATGGCTTTCCACTCTGCCCAACTTCACAAAGCCTCTCAAGTTTCTCTACTGCCACCTTGTGTCTATCTTCATCATACTCGTTTACCACAATCAATGGCTCCTCCACTGTCTCTGATGGTGATTTTGGATAAATTTCTGCTGCTATCTTTAGAGACATGGTAATATGGTATGGTATAGATGATTAGAACAATGAATAGTAAGCCAAAGAGAAAGAAGATGAATAACTATCCCTTGCTTCTTCTCACTTGTGCTAGCTTCTATCAGCTTTTGATGCTCATCTCCATATCTGTATGTGCATATATATATCTTAGAAGCCCCAAGAATATGCATACGTGGCACCTCCCCAATGTTTAGTGGACCTTGTTCTTTTGGCAAAAATGCAAAGAAAAAGATGGAAAAAATCTAAACTTGTATTCTGTTATTTCTATTCCATAATATTACATCATGTTCATATCTTCTTTTGTTTGTAGTGCGTGATCCAATACATCATGTACATATCGAAATTAAATAAGCACTGGTGCGGCTGCACACTTTTTGTGATAGATAATAAACCACATTATTTTCGATAACTATGCCAGGGTTGAAATTTCAAATTCATTTAGCATTCCCATTGAATGTGCACAAGGAAGAGAAATAACAACGATAGGTGCACTAACCAGTCTTCGCATTCACAATGTGTTATGCCCATATGAGGATAATGATGTCCTAATAATGATAACAACAATGACAGCAATAGCAGTTTAAGGTAAAGTTTATCTGCAGTCAAAGTAGTGCCTTAACTATTGAATAATTGTCCCTTCTTCCTCATACAAGAGTAGTTATCACTTATCCCTATCCAAAGAAAAAAGCTCCACTTTCAAACTATGTGATTTAAGATCAGAAGTGTGATTTAACTGAGTACTAGTTACCATTTGTGTCATCTCTAGTTAGTTCTGTCTTGTTATTGCTCATTGCTCATTGCTTATTGGTGTTGAATGAAAAAAGAGATGGTGGGTCATTTAGTGTTCTTTAGAATCATGATGGCAAATTTTCTGCAAGATTCGCCCAGGTGTTTGAAGACTAGAAGCCTGAAGCATACATAAATAAAGGCCTTATCTTATTACTTTCCTTTCACCAATTATTGGGGGAGGTGGTATAGAAAGCATGCCTTTCACCACGTTTTTGGTGAACATGTGGGATGCTACTGTGCGGCTTAAAAGTGGGGTTTTGATCACCATCATCATATGCACAAATTGAGCTCTTTTTTCAATTCAAACCGTACCATTCCTTTGTTTGTTTATGTTCTAAAAGAATGGTGCCAAGTGTTGTGAGAGAACAACTCTTTCAATGGCTACGCGCCTCCCTAGAACCTTCATTCACCCCAAGCCCATATCTCATTAGCTGATGTGTCTTGTTTCTAAATTGGGATGAAGTTTCTTCATTCATAACTGCTACACTGTGGTCCAATTGTACTACAACTTACCTCTTAAGGAATGCAAAATTTAATCTAAAATTTTAGACACTTTGAGTCCTATCACTGGAACCACTTGCTCCAAATGATACATGCAAATGGTACAAAAGCAAAAAACAACTCTCTCAACATCAAAACACAGAGAGGTCTTAATACAGAAGAAAGCTATGCATATACCAAGGTTCTGATTGGACTTGCATGATCAATGCACTATCACCAAAATCAGAAGCTGGTCAAGATAGAGTTGCAAATTCTGATTTGCCATATTAATAATATGTCCAAAGCATATACTTTGACATCAGGAATTTGTGTTCTCAATCATCAATGTTTTTGTAACTTTGGTAATTCATAATCAAGGGTGTGGTAAATATGTTTCATTGTTCTTCAGCTTTTATCACTTTTAGTTTTCCTGAATTTTCTCTTGAAACCATTATAGTCAAAGCTGAACATCAAAGTCTTAATCTGAAAAAACACCTAATTCTCAAAGCTACACGTATGTTCTTTTTAAGGCCATGGTTGCAGAACTTTGATGCCTAGAAAACATAGAAAAACTGATGTGACTGCATTAATGTTGCATATGACCTTCCTGCCATATCTTTGATACTAATTTTTCTTGAAAATATGTTTTCCAACAGTATCAATTCTGTCAAAAGAACAAGAGTCTCAATCGAATCAATTTTACTGTTATTCTTTTCATAAAATGATTTGAGTAAAGTGGTGAATGTGGTCGAATTTGCATGAACACATAAAGTTTACTTTTTATCAAATTGAAAGCAAACCATAAATACAAAAGGGGTTTGAGCATGAAAATAAAAACAAAGAATAAACAAGACAGAGACAACAAAGTGATTGTTAGAAAATTTCTAATTCAGGTATAATTTTAGCTCCAGTGTTAGAATCAATCATTATTTCAACAAGACATATTTTCTCTTCAAACAAATTGGTTATAATATACAAGATTCTAATATTTTTTTCTCTCAAGAAATTAAGAAATAAAATATATTTAAATAGATATTTAAACATTTATCAATTACAAATTGTATTTTATTTATTATCTGTTTATTCTTAATAAATCTTCCGAAAGAGCTGGTTTTGCATTTTTTTTAATAAAAATACAGACAAAGTAATATCATTGTTTTGTCTGTGACTGACCATAACAATGTGCAATTGATTAGAACATGAAATAAATTATATTCGATTCTGATTTCACTTGAAGAATTATATTGACTATATTCTTGTGTTCCTTCTTTGAGTAAATTAATGACTATATCGAAATTGCAATAACTTTGACACTAACCAATCTTTTCTGAATATAAGATTCAACAAAAATTAACATTAGTAATGCCCAAGTGGGCGTGACTGCCAAGGAATTTATGCAAATTCTCTTCAAAAAAACTAACTTTACATTATTAAATTCCATGGTTTATGAGTTTATTAGTTTCTTAAACTTTATGGACTCACCCTCAAACTTTTTCAGTCCACAAACTTTAACTCTTCAATTTAGACTCAAAATTAATGTTTTAAAAGGATTAAATATATTTTTCCATCTCTATGCTATAACACGAAATTGATTATTGTTTTTAGTTCACACTCTGTACCATCTGAGTGCTTATAGTATGAAAATAATTAGAATGAATCTTTTTATATGTGTAATTAATTCAATTTGAGGTTTTACTTCATCAACTCATTGGAAGTAGTTACAGTGAGCATCCGTCTGCAATCGAAACAGTAAAAAAATTAACAATCTTTTAAAAGAAATTAACAATTATTTTACATATAGAAAGACTCATTAGAATGAGTATTTCTATATGTGAAATTAATTCAATTTGAGGTTCCACTTCATCAACCCATTGAAAGTAGTTATATTTAGCATTAGTCTGCAATCGAAGCAACAACGGATTTTGAAAAAAAAATTACAATCTTTTAAAAAACACTAACAATTATTTCACATACAAAATGATTCATTCTAATCATTTTCATACTACAAGTATCTGAATAGTATAAAGTTTGGACAAGAGATAAAAATCAATTTCGGATTATAGTAAAAAAAACAAAAACATATTTAACTCTATTTTTAAATACAATTTCTTTTCAAGGTGTTGACATGCATCAAGAAATGATCTTTCATAGTTTGCACCAAAACTTATTTATAGGGCATAACTTTATTTCTTAGAAAAGTACAATTTTGTGAGCATAAACAAGTAAAATTGTTGAAGAAAGAAAAAAGCAAGATGAAATCTAGAAGAGGCTAATAAGCATAGGTGTATGAGTGAATAAAATCTTCCATAAGAACACAAGAAAAGAGTCAGAAGAGGTGTGCAAGTTGAAAGAATGAGGCACTACATAAAGTAACATTCCAAATTAGTGATAAGCATGCATCTAGTTTCTTCTATGTTCACATTAATTAGTAAAACACATGAAATTATTTACATTGTGTTTAAACAATGGTGAGCTTCCTTTAAGTTGTGGCGTTTGGCATCACATGAAGAAGGTGGTCCATCACCTAAAAAGTAGGAAAATTTTAAAATATAAAATAAATATGGTTTATCCCTAATCATTATACTAACCATACATATAAAAATATTCCCCCATTAGTCCAAAAGCAAGTTTAGTATTTGAAAGTCTAAGAAATAGAAAAAAGATGTACTCTTAGGTAAATTTGTGTAGGGATGCATACCGACAGAACTAACCATATAAAAAAATGTTAACTAAAGCAAACAACACCTTAAGCTATGTAATATACTTATTCATATAAATAAATATATGAGGACACTTTATTAGCACCTAGCTTATGTGGTCTCAAATCATTGGCTTTCTCATCCAACTGCATATAAACAATTAAGAATGTCATGCTGTTTGGATATGAGTTAACTATTGACCAAAACATATACCTATATATAACTAACAATTTATAAAGAAATGGACTACATTATTATTCATTAAAATTTTATTAATAATAGATTAACCCATTAAGAAAAATCAACCATGGTAATTAAATAAAAGGTTAAATATATTTTCGTCTTTACTATAACACTAAATTGATTTTCGTCCTTAATATAAATTTTAGACCATTCGGATACTTAATATGAAAATGATTAGAATGGATCATTCTGTATGTGAAATTATTATTAGTATTTTTTTAAAAATTGTTTGTTTTTTTTTCAAATTTTATTATTGTTTTGATTGCAGACTGATTTTCACTGTAACTATTTTCAAGAATTGATGTAAGTGGAACCTCAAACTGGAGTGATTCCACATACATAAAGACACGTATTCCAATTATTTTCATATTACAAGTACCTCGATTATCTAAAGTTTAGATCAAGGATAAAAATCAATTTCGTATTATAATAAAAAGACGAAAAATATATTTAATCCTTAAATAAAATTACTGTAGATATTTAAAAAACCTTCCTTAAAACATCAGTCACATCTTTAGCTAAGATTGGTCAATTGCATGCATCAAGAATCTCTCCCTATTTATTAAAAAAGAAAAAGGGGAGATGAGGTTTAATCTATATATGTTGACCCAAATAATTGACCACTTGGGTAGAATAATGTGTATATGGAGTGAGAATATATTAATGAGAAGAGATGAATGAAAGTTTAGGTTAGGGTTATAAAAGAATGCATGTTATTTGTTTAGTGTTAGTTGAATTAAAGTGGCCCATCTTTATGGGGTGTTAATAATTAGAGTGTTAAGAAATCTTGATTAATGATAAACACAAATATGGTTGCCGAAAGGCATTGATGTGCCAACCTCACTCACTTCTTCAAAGCTATCTATTTGATTTGTTTTAGTGAGATTACTAAGATGCATCAAAGTTTGGGTTTCTCACTTTTATTGTTGCGCATGGCATCACATACATTGCAATACCAAAGGTGGTCCATACCCTACAAAATAATCTCCTACCTCACACCCATTTCATCATAATCATCAATATTCTGCTTTAATAACTAAATGCATAAATTAAATAATAATCGGGTTAGATACGTGTATGTGTATTATAACACGAAATTGGTTTTTGGGTTAGATAGTGTATGTGTATTATAACACGAAATTGGTTTTCGTTCCTGGTTTAAACTTAGTATGAAAATGATTGAATTGTGTCTTAAACTTAGTGCATAAATGATTGAATTGTGTCTTAAACTTAATATGAAAATGATTGAATTGTATCCTTCTGTGTGTGAAATGATTGTTTGTTTTTTTTTTTCAAATTGATATTTTTTTTAAATTCATTGTTGTTTTGATTAGAGATTGATCTCCAATTCAACTACTTTCAATAGATTGATAAAGTGGAACTTTGAGTTGAATCATTTTCACGTAAAATAAAACTTATTCCAATCATTTCATACTACAAGTACTATGGACGAAAACCAATTTCGTATTATGGTACATATTTAAGCCATAATAATTTATATTTTACTTAACATTTATTATATAGTTTAAACTACATTTTCACATAATTGTTATAGATAATTTGAAAACAAAATATTTCCACAAATAATTACAAGAAATATCATATTATTTACTCCATTATAAAAAATATTTCTAATTATTATTACTTTGGTACAATAGATGTATTTGTAATGTTCTTTAACTTTAACATATAAATGATAAAGAGACTATTAAACTAATTTATTTTTTCCACTTAAGTAATTTAAAGCCATTCTATTTCTTTGGTGTGTGCACAATGATGTTACCATTAATTACACAGCAATAAATTTATTTTTAATAAACGATTAAATGTCCGATTCAATCTCACCATTAATTTTTCCTTTTAAATTAGTCTTCAAAATAATGAATTGATAAATTAATCATTAAAATATGTTAATTTTTTTGGCCCTTTAAACTGTAGTAAAAAATGAAATTAATTCCCAAAATAAATAAAATAACACCTAAATAATATTAGTCAATTTTTTCCTACTTTAAAAAGTTTACACATTTTATTCATTAAATATTATAAATTCTTAAAATTAATAAACATATTTGGAGAAGGGCTTGAAGCCCAGGAAAATGTTGGATACACAAATTTTCTTCTAACCTTCATTTTCATAACTTTTTTACAGTAGACTGTTTCTTCCTGTACCTCCATACCTTCTTCTCTCACCTCCATAAATTTTTAAATTTTCAAAAATGTCCTTCTATAAAATTCCGGATTATATAATCTGGAAGTCATTTTTCAAATTTATAATTAGCTTCCAGATTATGTAATCCGGAAGCCTTTCTTCAGATGCATGATTACTTTCCGAATTACATAATCTAAAAGTCTTATTTAGCTTATGAATTATGTAATCGGGAAGTCTTTTTTCAAATGTATTCCGGATTACATAATCCAGAAACTAGTTTATGGAGGTGACACAAAAAGGATAAAAATGTATTTTCATGTTGTGTATGGAGGTGAGAGAAGAAGATATGGAGGTGCAGAAAGAAACAGTCTTTACAGTGTTGGGTTTTGTATTTGTAATCTCATTGGACTTAGGATCTCTTCTATGTCTGTATCTTTTTGCACCTTCATAGCTTCTTTCCACATTCCATAACATGTAAAAGAATATTTTTAAATTCAAAAATATCTTTTAAATTTTGTAATCCATTTTTTTTTAAAAAAAAATACTTTTGAATTATAGAATCTGAAATACATTTTTAAATTCAAGATATGTTTTTAAATCCGAAAATATCTTTCACATTCTATAATTCCTAATATAAAAAATCTAATATAAAGTTTACTTTTTTCAATTAGATCATTATGTTTGTATTTATTTTTTAATTGAGCTTTATTAACGTTACAAAAAATTACATATTACACAACAAAACCAAAATTTATAAAGGAAAAGAATTTTAAACGCAAATATAATTCTCATAATCAAACAGATAGAATTACATCACTTTGAAAAAAATATTGTGCAAGAAGCTAACCTAAGAAATCAAATAGAGTGATAAATGTAAATAACGAAAATTTAATTTAAATTTTTTACACATGATATTAAAATATATAGATTTTATCAATATTCTAAAACAGCCACTTAACTCTTTTTACCAATTAACATTTTATTATCTATACAGGTTCATTTGTTTTTCTCTTCTCATTTTTTTTTAAATTCACCTATATTATAT
>Ga0123341_1001324_pt1 | contig 18260 bp, 9 predicted proteins | sample Turbeapinknodule_FD_89959 | JGI IMG/M metagenome (GOLD analysis project Ga0123341, IMG submission 89959) | Root nodule microbial communities of legume samples collected from Mexico - Turtle bean Mexico pink nodule | ecosystem: Host-associated > Plants > Roots > Nodule | place: Mexico: Nepantla...
AATAAATATAATCCAAAACTAAAAAAATACATTTCGGAAAAAAAAAATCCAAAACACAATTGAAAATGCATTCTGGATAAAAATTTCTAGAATTGAAAAATGTGTTCCAGAAATCTAGAATATTTTCAGATAAAGGATTCATAAGTAATTTTTATCTACACCCTTTTTTATTTAAAGTTATTTTTGTCATTTTGGAGAGATATTTTAATTAGAATTGATATGGTGCAAAATACGAAAAAGAAAGTACACCTATACATTTTTGTAGAAGACTTAAGATTAAGAGAAAAGAAGACTTCTTCTTTGAGACTTCTTCTTTTATGCTCCTAGTCATGGAGCTATTCACCTTTCTAAACTGTTTTTTATTTAACCAAAAATATGTAAAATTATAAAGAATGAAAAAACAGAGAAAAAAATTATAAAATTAAGATTACTTATAAATATAATTATAATTATTTTTTTTATAGAATTGAAATAGAAATAACATTACACAATATTACCCGTTATAGAGAAACAGGCCTGGCATTGTTTTTTAGGTAACCATGTCATGGGGCCTTACATTTTCTTACGCGTTAGTGTATTAATCAATGCATCATTTATGGTATGCGACAGAGTTTACAGAGGAAGCCCATGTTTGCGCAAATCAGTGGCACCTAAACTTAATCACTACTTTGAACTCAATACATCCATGCAGTCAATATTTTTTTGCCTCAAAATCTGCTGAAAGCATAACTTACCTTTGAATTGTCCAATGCTGATTGCAGATGTCATGTGCATATGAATTCATTTTTCTACCATGCACATATGTTCCAATCAAATAGCCGTCACCTTCCACCTATCATATGTTTTCCTATTTCCCAGCATAAGACTGAGTTAGATATAGGAATCATGCACAACTTCAAGTGTCACTGCAAAGTAATATTATTTATAAGAGGAAAGTGTATTTGAGGCGAAATAAGGAAGTGTGTGTTGAAACATTAAAAGAGAGAAGCAAAAATCTAATCATTTTTTTTATGTCGAGAACAACAAACTGAAATAGCAATTGAGGTCATGTGATTCCAAAAATGTGGAAAGTGGCAATTGAAATTAAAATTAGACAACAACATGGAGAAACAACACAAACAGCAAAAGGAGCTGTTACGCAATGCATTTTTAAATTTTTTTAAATGTTAGAGAGATACCAAAGGTAATATTATATGGCTTCCTATCCCAAACATGATGACAGAAAAGTCCCCACCACAGAAGAGCCAAGCCACTGCAGTACCCAAAATTTCTCTCACCGTGTTTGTCTCTCCAATCTCACCCTCTCACCCTACTCTCTCTCTTTCTCTTATTTCGAGTTTTCAACAGTGGCCACAGTCAATCAATTTGATTGCAACAAAAACAAATGATGACAACTAGCCACTTTCCACCCTTTTTTCTCCTCAAAGTGTTATTGAGACACCTTTTTCAAACACTGTCCCTAAAAACAGCTGCCTGTTCCTTTCAAGTTTCCACACCCTCGCTGCTCCAATATAGGAAAATAATAATTCCCATCCCTAAAAAAATGTCACCTTAAAATAAAACTGTTATAAAAAATAAAAAATAAAACTAGCGATTGAATTTGAATAATCTACATCAAGCGATCAGAGAGGCTAGGAAGTCGCCGGAAAAAGTTCAAGGTGGCGGAGGGCATTGGGTTCCGGAACATGGGGTGGCGGAGGTAATAAAAGCCTAGGGCGACGGCCACCATTTTTGGTGGCATTGCATAGAGTGTGACAGTTATAGCAAGGCATACTCCAATGAACAACTTGGTAGCCCTGGGATCTCTCCAACTAACCAAGGCTTGAAGCCTCTCTCCCTGGGTTGCAAAATCACCCAACACCGTTTGGACTCGAGCTGCTAGCATTCTTAACCTATCATAGCGCATTCGGATTATGTCCGGTGGTTTCGAACTTGGCATGGTGTCAAATTCCTCGTCCAACTCATCCGGGTCAACCGCTTCCGCCTGAGACAACCGGGTATCCATTCCAGCCGGTATTTTCGGCCTGAACCGGTAATACCATATCCCAATTAAGACCACGTATAAGAACCCTGTGGGGACAATCAAATCTGGATACCAAACAAGCACTAAATAAAGCATGTGAAGCAGCACCGTGGTCACAGGGTTCTTCCATCTTCTTATATCATCCAACCATTTCGCCAAACCAACGGCCCAAGCCAGAACCGCCACGATTCTGAACCAATTCGCCTTGCTCTTCCTCATGCTCCACACGTGCGAGTCTGCATCCAACATGTACCGAACTACCTCGTGCCCCAGAGCTGGCTCTGACCTCGCCAGCCACTGCGCCACCATCTTTGTCGCGGCGCCACGCAACGCCTCCTGCTGCGCCACCCCGAGCGGCCGGAGATAGTGCATTCGTGGAAGCAGTGGCTGGCCGTAAACTGCACACGTGTCGGGTAACAATGAGGGGCAGGCGAAACGAACCGCCAACTCGATTTCCCCCATTTTCTTCAACCCGGTTCGCGTGAGGACTAGGAGGGGGTAGGAATTGGTGTACACTCTGTTGCTCTCAAGCGTCGAGACGCGTATGCGAACCTTGCCGATACGGCAGTCGGGCCTGTCTTCTGGCACGTCAGCAAACATGCGCCAGTTGTCGAACACTCCAACAGTGAGGACAGTGCAGGGGTCGTAAACTTGCCACGTGTACTGCTCGTTCCAGCGTGGATCAAAGCTGTCGGTTACGGTGCGGGTTCGGACCCACTTTTTCCCATACTTGGCCACACAGTAAGCATCGGTGGACCCTTTTCCACCGCCTTTTGATTTCATCGGTAGGAGCCCGCGAGCGCCCAGAATCCCCAATTCTAGAATTCCCACCGCCGGTTTCCATAACTGCTTCGCCGTGGGACGGAAATCGCTGCACACGTGCGCCGCCTCATCCAGCACGTGATAGCCACCTCTAGGCAGAGACGCAGGAACACTCGCCCGCAGTAGGGCCCACCTTCTAACGGGAACCATTTCGCCGCAACGTGGCGCTCGTCGATTCGTTGCTCGATGGAGCTCAGCGGAACCACGATGTGACCTAGGAGAGCTGCTTCCTTGGTAGTACGATCTTCTATCAGAATGATGACAGAATCTTCCAGAGGCTCCCCGGCCACGAAGAGAAGGTCCTCGTTCCAGTGGAACGATAAACTTCTGTGGTTCATTGATCCTCGCCTTGTTCGCTGCGATTGGAACCCAAGTTGCACCTTCACCCTCACTTCCGGCGCTGTCAGTGGAGGCAGATTCGGTGCAATATTCAGGTCTTGTGCTTCCACTACAGTCACGCGAAGGTACCAGAGCTTTGGCGATTGGTAAACCTTAGATCGAGTGTGTGCAACATACGGAGCGTCTGAGATCCACGCTTCTGGGAACGCGTCGTCGGATTGCGTGCCAATCCAAACAGATAGCTGAATGTCGCCGGAAACTCTGCCTGGATTCTGATCGGCGGTTCCTCCTTCGAGACGGTACCATTGCGGTGCCAAGGGACTGTCGGGAGGATCTCTCACTGGAACATCAGAAAGGTCGAAGCAAACACCGCCTAGAAAATTCTCTGTCGAGGTATCCCAGACGGAAATCTCCAGAGTGGCGCTGTTAGCGTCGGTCTTATTGTAACCCAGCGCAAACACCTGGTTCCACTCCGGCGAATCAGGGGGATCGTTGGGCCGAAAACTCGCTGGCTTCGATCTCATGTAGTGGCTCGACGTCCGAACCTTCACGAACGGGGCTTCACTGGGAGGGGCAACCCCGCGAGCTTTCACGATTTTGACAAACAGATACTGCATCGGCTCCACCAGATCGAACGGATGAACCCTCTCAGACTCATTACCCGATTTCTTTGCAGAGATATCTTTAGGTGAGTAGTCCCCGTTCGGCCGCTTCAAAATCTTCACCCTCTCGCCTCTGTTGGCCTGCATTTTCCTCATCTCCGGATGAAACTGCATTTCCGACACCGGAGGCTCAAACATTTCTGGCAAAGGCGGCTCCTGTGGAATATGAACCACCGGCGGCGGCGATTCCTCCACAACCACAACACGCGGCGAATGAGGAAGACCAGTAGGAAGAGGCACGCATTGCTCCATCGGTCCAGGCGCCTCGAAAACCCGTCCCTCCTCAACAACCACCATTCCCTGCGGCGGCCTGTTCCGCTCTTGCTCCGGTCTCTCACCCTGCTCCTCCGGCTGCTGCGGCGGCTGTCTCTCCTCTTCAGTAAGCATTTCATCGTAGTAATAAATCCTGAGGCCAATTTCTCCCCTTATCCAACTGAAGACGCTCCTCTTCTCCAGTGTGTAGTAAACAAGAGCTTCTTCACCTCTTCTGGAAAACTGAGTTCCATACAGTTTAACCCTCCCGAGGAAGTGGTTCTTGCGTCCGCCACCGTTGCCGAACTTCCTGTCGTTGTAAACCTCAACTTCGAGCTCCTCGAACTCCATATTATCCGGGTCGGACACAATGAACTCGAGCGGCTCGTTCCAGACCGGGTTGAGCTCCTTGAAGCGGGTGGTGGTTCGCTTCCTCTGGCCGTCGAAGTCAGCCACCACGTAAGGGCTGGAGCTACCTTGGCCATCTTTGGGGAGAAGATTGCGCGCGTCGATGACTTCTACGACCAGTCTCCGTACGATTTGGGGTGGTTGCTGAAACGGCGTCGTCATCTTATCATCTTGGTGGAGCCTTGAATGCGCCGAATATGGATAAACGAACTTACACAGTAGGCCGTTGATAGCGGTCAGTCACTATGATCAGCGTTTGACAGAGGTGAGGAAAGGATCGTTTTGTGTTTGCGTTGTGCGGTGTATTTTGTTTTTAATTATATTTATTTATATATTTTCTTTTTGTTTATTTCTTGGTTTTGAGCTTGGTTGTGATGACAGTGCGTACGTACATCAGATTCCATGCTCTCTCGCCAAGGATCTCTTTCCCACTTTTTCAATTCCCTCCACTCACCCTTCCTTATCGGCCTCACACCTTTTTCTTCATTTTTATTTTAGACTATATTAGGATTTACATTTTAATATTTTATTACATATTTCAATGCCTATTTCTCTCTCTTGCACCAATCTCCATTCCTCATTCTAAATATATATATGTAGGTTTAAGACATCCATTGCTAATGCACAGGTGCGCTTTCTGATCATTCATTACATTATATTTAAGTTGAGAGAAGATTTTTGTACTTTTTGTGTAATAATGTTTCAATTCTGGATTCACTAAATCTTCCTTATATCACTATATCATTTTCATATTGTTATATATCCTTCCCTTTTTTCTTGCTCACGGTTCCTTCACCTTTGATTTATTGTTTGTGCTCTTGATCCAGTAATCTAAAGTTACTGTTTTCCAAGTACGATTGAAGTGTGAAATATTATTCTTGCATTCAAGAGCAAGTATTCATGTAATATATTATTCTTACAAAGATTGTGTACTAATTCCCATATCTAAAATGTCCATCCCCCTTCGTAACAAAATGAACGTTCACTAGTAATTAGCCCTTTTTAACTACAGGCTCTTGAGTCAATAACCGTATCAAATTGTCAAAGGAAGTTAAAAAAGCCTTGGCAGGAAGCACATGATTCCGCGTCCCAACTTGGGCCCTTCCTTTTTGTCAAAAAGCACTTGCATTTTGGATAAAGTTCAACGACAAAGCATCACCTTTATACCCCTCTCCTCCTTTGGTTTCTTATTCTTCACCATGCATCGCTTGTCAACATCTATATCTCCAAACTCTAACCACCTTTCCTTTTTCTAAGTCAAGCAACTATTGTCTATTAGTGTTATACTAGTGTTCGGGAAGCTCCCGGAGGTACAATTCCCATATATCACCAACTGTGTTCAGCAAGCTCTTTCTTTTCCTCATTTCGGAATTGGCTCATGAGGTTTTGGATTGTATTATTCTGATGTATCATTTTCCTTTTAATAAGAAATTTGAAAAATCTTTTTGAAGGTTGTAAGATTAATATATTTTAACAAAAGCAGCAGGAATAGAAAGAAAATAGTTTGTGACCGGAAGAAGCAGCCAGACAATTTAAGTTCTGGAACTAAAGCGGTTCTCTGTTAAGCTCAGGATGGGGAAGCTTTATTTGGTTATTTTAGATAAGCTCTCACAAGTTAGGAACATTAGGTCACAATTCACAACTTTATGGCACATATGCCAAAGAAGCTTCTCTTTCCCGAATCAACATCCAATGCGGTCTTTTGCTCTTTTAAATTGGTCGACTACTTGCGGTATCTGATCCTGTAAGATAAAAGTAAATTTTGGGGATATGATGCTATTCCAAAATCAGCAGAATTAATATGGATCAAGATACAAGATGAGGTCAGTGAAAAAACACTGTGGTTTAAAAAATCATTTATGCAAAGGTGGTGTTGAAAAGAAGAGGTGATGGCATCTGGTTATAGCTTTGATATTTTGATAGGATTCATCACAGTACAGAAGTCACATTAGATTATAGAATAGTAGCTTCAAAGAAAAACTGAGCGTTCTAGAAAAAGGAACTTGAACTCTTGAGGAAGATAATTTTGTTTTGATTTATCTTCTCTAAGATTGCCTTGATGAGATGCACCAACTGGATCTGATATGCTTAATAACTTCCTTCTTTCATTCTTCCTTTTTACTTAACTGAGGGCCGATGTAGACATGGAATTTGGATTGGTTTCAAAAAGTTTGTTTAAATTAGATTATTACAAGTTTGATGCTTGATTTTGATCATAAATAAACTGATGATAAAGTTGCATGTGCTTTGTCAAGGTAAATTGAAGCAATTATAGATTCATAATTCTATGTGAATTAATTGCGAGTTGAGACTTTCAACCTTTCGTATGGTAACCATTAGATTCGTAACATTTGCGAATTAATGACGAGGTAAGACTTTGAGTCTTTCATGTGGTAGCCATTTGATATTAGACCATAATAATATGAGCAAATATAAATTATAACGGTGAATATCGATGATGAGGTATATTAAGCCACAGACACGGACCTATCCCAATGAACTCTCTTAAAATTCCTTCAATAACTTGATTTATTTAATGTGATAAAAGATTGATGACGTTGTAAACCATATCATATTGTCAATGCAGAATTTAAGATGGCAAAGGATAAAGCGGAGATATTACTATTAATGTTTGAATACTTGCATGGTACTTTATTCTATTTACATACATGTAAGAGGCACGTGACCTGAAATGGAGTGAGGGATATACATTTGTTGATTCAGGTCAAAGGACTTAACTTGTAGTGTTGTTGAATTTGCGATATACCAACAACCCTAAGGAAAAGGCTACAACAGCTGTTACTACAATTCCTTTGTTTTCCCTCAAAACCTCAGCTGCACCTCTTAACATGGATTCTTGCTCCCACTTCCTTATTACTTGTTCTGGAAATTCTGTGATGCTCTCGTTTTCATTTCTTTTTACTTCTTCCTCTCTATCTTTGTCATGTTCACTGGCATGGCTATCATTTTCTTCTGTTCTTTCTACTTTACCATTTCCATGCCCTGGACTATCATTTTCTTCTGTTCTTTCAACTTCATTTCCTTGCCGATGGCTATCATTTTCTTTTGCTCTTTCAACTTCACCATTTCCAAGCAGATGGCTACCATTTTCTTCTTCCCTTTCAACTTTGCCATTTCCAACTTTCCTGAGCTCACTTACTTTGCTATGTTGCGTTACTTGCTTGGGGATAGTGACATAAAGAATTCCACCGTCAAACTTTCCGGCTATCCTATCCATATCAGAGTCCAGTGGAGCAGGAAAAGTCAGCCGAAAATGATCTTGTTTCCATGCATTTATTTGCCTTTCACCCTTTACAACAATACGGCCATAGCTATCAACTTGGAGCTTCACCTCTTCCTTCCTGAATTCTGAATAAGCAAGACGAGAAAAAGAAAAACATCAGTTATTCTTGTTTTCAATCCTTATTGAGAACTGCACAAGAAGTCCTAGCAATTGCAAATGTAACTACTAAATAAATAGTTTTCTTGGTAAAAAAAAATGGCACGCGTGCACCTTAAAAGAGACAGTTTTTTCAGTTGGGTGATTCTCAAGGGAAACAAACAAGCAAGCCAAAAAAGTACAAATAAACTATTCACATTGGTATCTCAATTGAGTTTATGGAATTCTTCTTAGTTCATACGCATATTCCTTGTTCAAAAGTGAATTAGGTGTTTGAAATACCGGGAAGATCCACCAGAAGGTAATGGCCCGCAGAGTCATGTGTCCATCCAGAATTAGGTACTATCTGTTCTACAACTGGAGTTCGTGCCCAAGTTCTTCCTCCAACCACTGTATTACCCCTAGCACTGGCCATTCAGAACGAACTAAAATCTAATATGAGCTTCAAGATGGCTAGAAGTTGGTATGAACGAACTAAAAACTAATATGAGCTTCAAGATGGCAAGAAGTTGGTATTGAAGAAGCGTGAATGTTATATTTTGCATGCAACCTGGGAATGGTATATATGGTGGTATTGATGCGTGCTTTAGTTTATATTTTTCCTTGATGATCAAGTTGATGGGTTGGGTTGCTTTGCTTGCTTGAACATTGATATTCGAAACTTGAGTTATTCCAACATAAAAGTTTTGGGTGGTATTGAGTATTGACCTATGTAGTCTTGTAACACGTGCAAAAGCATATTATTCCTTGCGTTGCTTATCTCCAGTTACCCTCTTTCGGCGGAGACTGATCACATATTCATAATTCATTTATTTTCTTGATCTTTTAAATATCTTTGGTTTGTGTCATTTTTTTTATCAATACAAAAATACAGCTTAAAATTGTTAATTTTAGTTTGGAGTGTCAATTTGATATACTCTACTCAGCGCTATGAATTACTATCGACAATGAGGATATATTCGTATGTGCTTATGGCAGTAACAATATGTACGTTATAACATGTGACTTCGAACCTATGTCATGAAATAAGGGATTTCTTGTTTTATAAGCAAATGCAAATAATAAGTTTGGAAGAAATAATAGCCGGTTCAATTATGGTGCAAATATTATTTTAAATTTTTTCTTCTTTGGGAGATTTATAGTCAATATGCACAATTGTTTTTACTGTGTTTGCAAATTTCTAATGACTCGTTTAGGGTGTTTTGTATTTAATTTACTGCAAACCTAACTGATTTTTTTCAAAAGAAACTCTTTTTTTTTAATAAATTTATCTATCTTTTATAACATACATGCACTAAATAATCTACCTTTTCAATTTCACCAATGAAAAATGTTAAAAAAGATGAGGTTATGATTGGAATGATGAAAAGAGACGAGATGGCACTAAAAAAATTAAATAAATTTAAGTATAATGATACAACTTTAATTTTAGTTTTAGGGTTTTAGGTTTTGGAAAGATTAGGGTAACTTGTTTTTGTTAAATGTGTGTTTGTATTCAATTGAAATACATAAATTTAACTGTAACACTAGTTTTCCTCCACCTCTCTCAGAACCTCGTTATTTTGTTATTGGTATTTAACTGCAGAAATATTGGCTATATGCATATTGTTATGCAGGTTGTTGCTTTTTTTAGGAGTCCTCTCTACTTAAATAATAAGAAAAATAAATAAAATAATTCATTTAATTAAGTATATAAAAATTATTATAGAACATCAATAGCAGAAAGTTGAACAATGTTGAGACATTAGAATTCATCCACAACATTTATGGAAGAAAAAGAGAAAGTTATATATAATTGTAAACATATTAACAAATTAAAAAGAAAAGCAAAATAATTGATTATATAATATCTATATATCTAATTATATTTGATTCTAATAATTCACACACCTCTGGCTTTCAATCATTTTAATCCAGGATTGGTTCTGAGGATGCCAACGGAGAGGGTGTTCTTTAATATTCTCAACAAAGACTACAAGACAATGGCTTAAGTATACTTCACCAATATCTCACTTTCTTAGATTGCCAAAATAACTTTTCAATTTTCGTATTATTTCGTGTATTATGGGCTGTTGTAAGTAACGAAACTATAATACTGTTGTGCACCATAATTTAAGTAACAATGGGATTAAGAGCCCGAGTTTGTTGAGGACATCGGAGGGTGACTTCATGATGAATGGAACCTTTCTTTTCTAAGTGAGGAAAAGATGCAATATTTTACAAGACAGACATCACTGCAAAGCCATGCAAGCCAAGAAGCATTAGAATCGAAGTCTCAGCTCCCGCACTTCTGTACTGTTTATTTTATGAAAAAAAAATACTTTCTTTTACCCTTTGATGTTAATTTTAAAGAATAGAAGAAAAAATAACTTAAGATAGAAAGTAAAAGAGCAAACAAATCCTCTCAGTGTATGAATAGATTCCATTGTATATTCGTTGTATCTATAAAATCATCACGCACGACTGTTCGTACTTGAAGGATACAATAACACAAGCGTATTTCGTTTGCAGACGACTTTCACACCAATTATTTTTCAGCGTAACTCATGCCTATAAATGTGAAAGAAGGAGCTGGTACAAGGGAAAAAAAGGGAAAGAAAAACCAACACTCACACGCCGAGTTTGAGCTTACTACATCCGGTGTATATATTTAATATTATCATTGGACAAGATTTACATCATTTCACACAAAAACAGAGCCTGCGGCATCACGTTCTTTTTAGCCAACCAAACAATTCAACTCAGTTTTGTCACATAAACTACTTCTCTAACAAATGAAAGTATGAGATTAACCCCTCTGTTTTGATTACATCAGGTAAGAACTTGTCTTGTGACGGGTTCAAATCCTGGAAATAACTTGTCCAGTGCATACTTTGTGAAAGCCTTTTGGCATTGCGTCACTCTTTTAGTCCTCCTCCACATCAAGTCCGCCAATCCTGTGTCGTCTCCTATCAAAAACAGCTTTGAAGGATTCTCGTTCTGCCCGGATTCGTTCTTGAAATATGCTATGCTTTTTTGATTCCACACTATTACGGCTTGGAATATCTTCTTCAGGTAATGGATTAGATTTCTGTACGTTAATATAAAATGGAAAGGTTTATATAAAGGATCTTCCCCATGAAAAAAATCTTCAACTTGGGGCAAATCAGCAAATAGAATGCTTAAACATACAGCCTATTTACTTCCGGAAAAGGATGGAAAACAGACCCAACACAAAATCTTGAAAGATAGATTATTATCAGAACTAACACCAAAAAAGAAAAGGACAACTAAATAGCAAATGCTGTTCCTGAAATTTAAGAAACATGAAATCAAACCACTAACCAGATTGTATCCAGTACCAGGTCCGATCACTATAGACAAAGCATTTACCTTCCTTGCAGCCCCTATTGAAAACCCTGTCTTGCCACCCTGAAAGAATAATTGCAAAGAGAGGGGAGCGGGGATGTGGAGATTAAGGAAATGGCTAAGTAATGAAAGCCAGAAAAACAGGTTTTACCACTGTTTTTGTAGCCGTGTTTCAACAGCCAAACCTAAAATTGAAATTCTCTCTTATATATTATAGTTTAAGTCATTTTCCTTTTTCTACATTTTGATACCCTCAACGCCTCAAGCAAGAGAAAAAAAATAGAAAGATGAATACAATTCAAAAAAACGGACACCAATGAGCTGACAGCTCATGCCTCCATCTTTACCATACAGCACTTCATGACTTAAGATTCAATCCCTGCATGACCCCCTTTCCCTTCCTTCTTTCCAGAGGAATTTAAACAAGAATGCAATTTTTGGTACCAAACTATAAGATTGAAGGAGACTTCAAATAGTACTTTCTAAGCTTTCAGATAACAGCACAAAACAAATATATCATACCTGATCACCCCAATGTACAGATTTTCGTTCCTTGCCATATTGATGAATTAACCCAGACAGAGCATTAATATTGCCCTTCATACCTTCAGTTTGACCAATGTCATCTTCACCGAAATCTTCTGACCACTTGCTTTTACCCAATTCCCTGACTTCTGTTGGATGTTCCCCTTCAGCATCCCAGTTCTTCCCAGCCTTTTTCAGGAAACCTAAACTTCAAAAGCTTAATCAAACAGAAAAAAACATGACAAACATGGTACTTAAACCCACCCAAAAACCTCTAATCTAATTATAATCCAGGGATGGTATTATAGCTTGGACATATTTAATTTGTATAAAAAGTTCAAAATAAATGCATTTCCAATTTAAGAGAGGAAAGGGGTGATACTAAGTTGGTACTAACATAATTTTACACATTACTAAGAAAAGGGCATAAACAAGTTTATATTTAAATTATGAAATTGAAAACAACATGCAGACAAGTAGGAATATGATGAGCATGCATTGTAAGTGAAATACTCCAGAAATCCCAAAGAAAAATAATAAGACTCCACTGTATAGTACACAATATTCCATTTAAGAGAGCTTAGTATTTCTCACCTTAACGAAATCCAAGGACAAGTGACAGTAAAACAGCTTTAAAACCAAATTGTTTAATTCACTTACAAAATACATAAAATAAAATAGGTGTTAATATTTTCTTGATTTCCTTTTAATCATGTCCTCCCTAGATGAAAATTTATATCATGCCAATTATCACTAGAAATTGTACATCGTCCCTTAAAAAGTACAATGACTTTGTCACACCGTTCTTGAGACACATAAAGGGGGAAGATAAAAAAAGATCAAGATACACCACCCATCCCAGTGTTAACCTGAATGCTTATGGTCCTAATTTTAGCAAGGTTAGGCACATCAAAGTTACAACTCTATGCAAGCATGATCATATCCAATATATAATGAAAAATAAGATACACAACTACAGTAGAGTTGGATATCAGTGATGAGATGCACCGCAAAAAAAAAGTCAAATTACAGCATAATAGATAAAATACAGCCACACAAATAGCAACTGGTTAGAGCACCCTACTTGCATCTTCCCCGACAATATGGTCAACAACTTTCTCAGCTTCTCTCCCTTGAACTGGAGGTAATACATCACCCAGATCATCGTCTTCCATATCCATGTCAACCTGGAATAGGTGCAATATGAAACCAATCAGTCCAGGCGCGCTACTTGAAAATTTTGTAAAATCAAACAGAATTTCTCATTGCAAAATATTATAGAATATTCAGCAACAAAAGGTGTGTAGGTATTTGACTAGCACATACTCTACATCCGACAAGGAAGTCAAAAATACAATACACTACAAATTAAAACAAATCTAGTTATTATTATAGCTAGATGACTAAAGCAATAACAACAAACAAAATAGTGAAACTACGATAGTTCCACTTATATTTTCTAGAGCATTTTATTATTAAAAATAATCTGCCTGTGTCAATCTCAGTCCTATGAACACACATCAGAGTAAAGACACTTGAAATTCAGATGAGCCAAAATCAGTGCCCAGAAAACGGACAGATAATTGAGCCCAATTAACAGAAGGCATGAAAAGAAATAAATAAAATATCTCCAGCAACATTGTACGGTAGTGTAATTTATATGATAACCACACATATCATTCAATTAGAAACCACTCCATTAATAGTATACACTTCATAAACACAAGACATATTTTAACAAGTGATTCTGAATTTACGTTAGATTCATTTTGTACCTCTAAACATGAAATGTTTTATATAATAATTTACTACAAAACAAAAAATTATTAATATTTACCATATTAAATTTGGTATAAAACATGGTCATTAGAATGCTAACAAATACACAGAAGTAAGCTTGCATAACATCGCCTTTGACTAAACATTCTAGAATTTTTTTTCCACGAAATATTATTATTTTCCCTTGGTTGTGCCTTTTCTCCTTTCTCTCCATAATTTCTTCTTTAACCCACACTCCAAAAAAAAAGAATAATATTTGAAAGTCTTGACACTAAATTACACACAAAGGCTCAAGAGATAAATATGTGCAAATATTTTAATTACCTCTAGTATCCTGCTTTCCTTTAGATCATCTCCATGAAATAATGACTGCCAAGTGAATAAAGATAAACAATGAAGACACTAGTAATAAGACATTACTATACAGTTTGCACTAATGTTATGGCTTGATAATGCCACACTTTCAACCAAATAACACCAGATCTACAACAAACCTTCACATCAAGCTGCAGATACAATGCCGAAGCTTCTTCCCATTGCTTAGACATCTTTTCTATGTCTTCCTGTGTAAATCCATGGACATTCCTAGCAGCACAACCCTGAAGAAAAATATCAAAACAGCAACTATAAGAATTGTTTGCTTATATATGAGAATTCGGTCATCAATGATTACCAAAGCATTTAAACTCAATATACAAAAAGTCAATCCCATGTTTTGAAAGAGAAAAACAAAAGAAGGAAGGAAAGGCTCTCTGTTAAGATAATGAATTATTGGTTAGTTTAAAGGCTAAAAGAAAAATAAAATGATGCTAGGTAGAAAGAACAAGTAAACGCACCACTGGGTCCTTGTATGTAGCTTCTAAAATATAAACTTCGTAGCCCGATCTCTGAAAGCAAGAGAAATATTCATCAGCAAAGGAAACACAGAACAAACAGATCTCATGTACCTTCTCTTTAATTCATGTATCTATTTAGGAATGAAATATGTACTAATCACTGGAACAGTACACAGAGGCTACTAGCATTTATTCATGTACGTCAAAATCAAACCAACTTTTAATTCAAATACATATAGACTGAAACTTCAGTAGATTGTAGCACATTTAAAACAAAAGAACATGGGAGAAGAAGTAGTATGAACCTCCCTATTTAAAGTTAGTTCGTTATCCATAATCTTTAACAGCCTTGTGCATAACATGAGTCATACAAAGTCTTATGATGGGAGCCAAATGTGTGAACAGTCCTATTGAATTTGCAATAAGGTAGGAATGTAGGAGAATTAGAAAATGGTTAACTCCCTACCCACACACCTATGGTCCATGGAGACAACTATACCTGCCAAAGCTAGAGACCAAAAATAATAACAGAAAAAGGAAAATCATGATCACCCCTCCACTATTGGTGGATCACATCCAAAATATAAAATAATAGAATACCTACATATCCTGGCTAAGTATATTCTTAAGTTTCTTCTGCTGTAAACCAAGTAAACCCTACCCTCCACATCTTACATCAATGTCCCTGGCCAGTCACTGATTGGCCTCTCTATAATTAAACAAGACAAACAACAGTGAAGCATAATTATAGATCACTTTTAATGGTAAAACTTGGTTATTTGCATTTATTATTAATACTGAATGTCCTCTACCCTTTTGCTTGCTAGTTTTCCATACAAAATCATAACAAGAAACTGTACATGCTTTACAAAACTAGGTAAACTACAAGGCACATGAAACATATGTCGACACCTATTTCTGAGAGCATAGGAGAGAGTATTGCAAAGATATTGTGAGTCGTCTTGAGCACACATGGCAGAGGTTGCGAGAAAGAAAAAAGGGTATACCTTTGCAGTTGCCCAAAATTGAGCAAAATCAGCTACCCGCAGATTGCGGTCATCCACTAAGATGAGGCACAAATACCACCAAGAAAAGGGTCACATTGCCGAACAAAAAACTGCATCTGTGGTTAGTGCATAAATAGGCAGTGCATGGACACTGCGTCACCACTTAATCTAAAATGAAGCCACATCATTGAACTTATTAATTTTTTTAACAAGCCACCATAGCTCCCTCAACCATTTTCTGATTCTATGCTTTAAGTTATTATAATTCACCTAAGAAAACAATTTCTTTTGGTTTCCGGAATAAAAGATTATTTAGGTAATTTCACATAAACACATACCAGAGCAGATCAAATCAGTACTGGTTGCAATTCTATTAAGAAGAACACAACAGATAATTCACAATAAATGTGCATGCACCTCAGGACAAAAGGCAGAATTTTCTATTAAGAGCAAAACAATGACTTGAACAAGATAATATCCGAAAAAGTGGAAATCATTTGTTAAGAATAACCCAGCTATCATATTTTTAATGTGATGCATACCAATAATGAAGGTGAAAACTCCTTCCTCGACAGTTTTCTTGAAAGCTTTCAACATACTTGACCGATAAGCCTGTCATGATTTGGTGTAAAACAAAAAAAATATAATCAGAGAAGGTAATTAAGTGCATATCAAGGAATTCACAGAGAACTTGAAGCAAATGCATAATAACACAAACAAGACCTAATACAATAGAACTTAAAACATTGACTTTTCCAGTATTTCTCAAGCAATTACGTATTTATATATGACAAGGAGCCATAATAAATAAAGGAAAGAAAATAAGAAATAAAGAAATTCCTAGCAACCAAGCTGCTATGGCCTAGTTCCCATTTTGCTACCATATAACATGCAAGCCAGCTCCCAAACACTCTGCATTGCAAAAATTAGATTCCACTGTCCTCTATGTACCAATCATTGCAGTTTCTGATATTTCCATTTGAAATCTACTCCAAAAATATCACAGCACAAAAAAAAAGTCTAAAGGCTCAAATCCATATAGTCCATGTAACAAGTCTTATCATGATCAATTTTTTTTATATATAAAATTTAAAAGAAAATAAGTAATAATAAGATAAAACAATGAAGTAGACCCAATCAATCACATAATGCCCTCCCTACAACTCATTCCCAATTAGAGAAATTGCATGGACAAACAAAAATCTAGTACAACAATTCTAAACAAATGACAGCAAACATTTGTAATACAAATGACAAAATACAATGCTCAGTATATGAAACGCTACCTCCTCCATTTCAGGTTCATAACAATACTCCATGACCTTCTTGGTGACAGGCTTCTTGTTTCTGCCTGAGCTTGAAGATTTTGATGCCTCACTATCCTCGACCTTTTAAGAGAAAATACAACTATCAATACAACTTCCACCAGAACTTATGAACTGATCAAAATCGCATAGAGAACAACAAGAAAAATCAGTCTAAATAAAAATAAAAAAGGAGTCGTGAACCTTTTCAACCTCAGTCATAAAATAATCGTCCATTGAATGAATTCGAGGAGCATCACCGCCATTTTCAACCTCAAGATCACGCAGCATCTTTGCCAGGTAACTCTTACCACTACCTGTAACAGATTCAAACGCGCAATAAAGATCCCAACAGAAGGAAATAATTAAACATGCAAGCATTGTACTGATGAATTTGCATCCACAACTCCTATTCATTTTATATAATAAATAAACAAGTAGTCTATCTACTGATAAAAAAAAACATCGAACTGAGAAAACTTGCACAACAGCACTTCCTCAACACAACAATATAAAAAACTCTGCACGAACAGACAAACAAATAACGAAACTCCAGCGCAGACCACACCTGGAAGGCCCCGAAAGATTATCACAAAATGATCAGGCCGCGAAGCCCGATGAGGATGCCGAAATAAATGTGAAGCATCAATAAATTTAGGTCTGACAGCAGAAAACTGGTTTAACGAAAAAGGTTGGGAATCTCCCGAGTACTGCTTCGACGGTTCCTGGTCAAAAGAATAAACACACGCAAACTAAGAAATGTGCAAGTGTAACAACTCAAAATTACAAATCTGAGAAAAAATAGAAACTTGCCTCGGAAGGAAAACCGGCGGGGTGATAGGGCTGAGGTAAAGAATGTGGTTCGGAAACTTGCGAGTACGACGAAGGAGATGAGCTCAAGTGAAAGGGAAAAAGAGAAGCCGGTTTCTTGGGCGGTGAAAAGTACGTTTTCAATTGATTCATGGATGGTTCCATAGGAAGAGGTGGCGGCGGCGAAGAAGGAAGAGGAGGCTGAGGGTGACCCCTGAAAAATCTTGAAGCTTCCATGTTATTATCACAAGAACCGTTGTTGTTGTTACCCGCAGGGTACGGGTAAGGATAGTGACCAACTCCTCCATTCAAGTTGTGTTGATTGTGGTGGTTCCCTTCCGGGAAATTAACATGAGGCGGTGGTGGAGGCATGCCAACGTGAGGAGCGTGAGAGTGATGGTAGGTGGCGGGGGAAACGTCGGGAAAGCGTTGGGAGGGGTCTGAATAAGGGTGGAAGGGGTGCGGGGAAGATCTGAATTGGGCATTGTGAAGGTGGTGCGGCGGAACGGCGTCGTGCGGAGGGAAGGCGTTTTGAGTGTGTTGTGATTGGTGTGGCGCGTGAGTGTGGGGGAGAGAGGGGTTGGTTCCGTGATCGCGAATGAGCTGTAATCTCCGCTGGTCGTCGGAGAAATTGACGGGGTTGTTGTTGTCGTCGTGGATTCGGGGTCTCTTGAAGTTTGGGAAATTAGGGTTGGCGGGGGCGTAAGAGAGAGGGGATTGGTGTGGGTGATCGGGTGGGAATGGG
>Ga0123341_1001325_pt1 | contig 18260 bp, 6 predicted proteins | sample Turbeapinknodule_FD_89959 | JGI IMG/M metagenome (GOLD analysis project Ga0123341, IMG submission 89959) | Root nodule microbial communities of legume samples collected from Mexico - Turtle bean Mexico pink nodule | ecosystem: Host-associated > Plants > Roots > Nodule | place: Mexico: Nepantla...
CCCCCCCCCCCCTCTTGTTTAAGCCATCAATTCTAACATTATATAATGCAGAGATGGGCAAAGAACGGATTGAAAATTGCCTCATTTAAAGGATCAATATGTCCAAAGATTTTAAACAGGTTACAAAAGGAAGCAAATTAAACTCGGTATTGGATACCTAGGTTAGATAACAACATGACACAGTGTTTTAAAAAGTTTTTGTGTTAGTTGTTAGATATGTCTAACCAATTCCATCATCACAACTCTTCCGCGTATCACCTATTTGAAGTGAGACATATCTCTACCATTGGAGAAAAGTTTGTGGTTAACTTGGACATACATGAGTGTAGCTGCCGAAAATGGATGTTGACTGGAATACCTTGTTGTCATGCTCTTTCTGCAATGAAATTTATGAATGTGGATGCAATCAACTTCATTTCATTTTAATTCAAGAAGGAAACATATGCACAGGTGTACAACTCAATTATCTATCTAGTGAACGGTGATCAAGTATGGGACAAAACTAAAATGTTAGATGTTGTGCCACCTCCCATAAAGAAGATTTCTGGAAGACCAAAAAAAAAAAAAGATTGGAGGCATGAGAGGTAATGAAGAACAAGAGTCAGTTAGGCCAAACTGGATTAAAGAAAAAATGTAGGATTTATCATAAGCTTGGCCACAACAGAAAGTCCTGCATTGAAAATCCTTCTCAACAAGGACCAAGTCAGGAAGCTCCAAGTGCACCAGGGTTATCTCACCTAAGGTCATCTCACCAAGCTCCAATGGAGGCAGAACAATCTGCATTAGGGCCATCTGAGCAAGCTCTATCTCAGACAGCTCCAACCGCACCCCTTCCACCATCTCCCCCTACTCAACCAACAATTTCACAACCATCTCAGCCAGCTCAAGAGACAACAAGATCAAGTGCAAATTTTCCAAGACCCAACACGAGGCTTAAGTTACAATCCATGAGAGGTTGCTTTTGGAAGCCATGACTGCTTTTGGAACCCACTAATTTCACTTTATAGTTGTGTATTTTGAAAAACAATTATTCTAGACTTCTGTTAATGTATTTTGGAATGACATTTACATTCATGTAGTCAATCTATTTGATAATTTTTGCAGTACATTAATGTTATCAGGTTCTATGATAATTAAGTTTGCTTCATTCCAAATGTCTCTGCTTATTTCATTTCCTTCAAGGTTAAATTTTACATTATATAGCACATTACTTGATACTGAAATAGAAATTAAAATTTCATTTTGATTTAAAATTTAATTTTTCTTTATTTGATGTTGAAGTATTATACAGAACATCAAATATTTGGTTCATTCAAATTCATTTTGCATTGATATAGATTCGGGATACATATTACATACTGGATAGAATGAACTCAACATACTAATACATATTACATTAACTCATTCAATCATAATCCCAAAATAAACATTGATACGTCACTCATGGGAATTTTAAGAAAATAATCAACATAACAATGTTTATTACAACAACAACACACAACCCTACTAATAACATCTTCAGACATTTTTCCAAGTTACAAATCTTGTTTCTTTGTCCAACTATAGTTTCATTTTTGTCATCCCTAATGTCTTCAATGCACCATCTAAAGAAATTGCATCCAATGCTTACGTCACTTTGTCTATGTATTAGACAAAATGATAACCAAAACAATCAATACCAATGCATCACAGTTCAATACATCTCACCTTGTACTTTGGACACCCCAAACTTGCCTCCCACCATTTTTGACAGTTGTTATTCTCAAAACCGCAAATTCCCCACAATCTCAAATGGGAGCAACAAAAGTAGTCTTGCTCCCACCACCATGGCTAAAATTAGATTGTTTTTGCTGCACTTCCATTCGATTACAGTTGCATGATGATATAGACACAAAGCTATAGGCAGACATTCCCACCACAAACGAAGCTACGAACGAAACTTGGAACGAATCACATAAGTTATTTACTCCTCCCCACCAACGAATCCACAACACCAACCTTTACCATAAACAACCCTCATATCTGTGAACACCCTCGTATCTGTGAAGAAGCCACCATCCAAGAACGTTAACGACAAAACAGAAACCCTAACCCCCCACACTTTATTAATCTCTGTCAAATCCAATCTCATGCCACCTCATACAACATCTAATTTCATGCCACCTCACACAACACCTAATCTTATGTGTCTTTAAATTGACAGTCGACATCACCCATTCTCTCTGCCACATAAGCAACACTTGATGTCGTAAGGTGGGACTTAACAAAAAGATCAATTTGGATACATTTTACAAAACATAGGGATCAAATTGATTTTTTTAAAAATCATTTTACTAAATTGAATATTGTCCCTAAATGTAGGAACGAATAAGGTAAATTATACCTACTATTTTTAAATATTACAATAACTTCATTTATTTCCACTTTCACATTTTATTCTCTTCTCAGCATAGAAAATAAGTATAAACTTAGAACAGCCAAAAATTGTTATCTTATTTTAATTTATAACAGTTCATTAATGTTAAAAATTAAAAATTTGTTTCTAAAATTAGTACATGATTTTACTCAAAAACAAAATTCGGAATTATGAATCAAATTTTCACCAAATGAAATTCTTATAAGTTCCCCACAAGCCGAAATGGCGACCAAATGCATAGACGGCATCGAAGTGGAGCAATCGAACACTAACACAAGCGCAGACAACATCATAACACAGCTCCAAACATATCAATTTCAATAATGCTTTCTTCTGCTATTTCTCTGAAGCCCTTCCTTCAGTCCCTTTTCATTGATCGTTATGCTCAGGTAAATAACCCTTCACCGTTTTAGTTTTTTCTGCTCCTCATTCGCTGTCTATTAGCAATTTTTTTTCAGAGGGAGTGCAAGAAAATACACTTAGATTTTTGGGGTTAAATGCAAAAATGAAGTCTTGTAGATATGAGAATTGTGAACTTCCCCCCTTGATGAACCCTTTTCTTTCAAGAGCTCAAAGCATGTTTCAAAATCATAATTTTCACTCAATGATGACAATCCAGTTTCGTTTGTATAATGCTTCCTATTCTCTCCTTGGCACGGTGTGTTTCAGAGCTCAACTGCTGCAACCAGGTGGGAGTGTTTGGGGTTTAACAAGTCAACAAATTTCAGTACCAAGAGAGTGTTGTGGACAGATGGGTTCAAGCTGAGTTGCTTGGTTGATAACAGAGAGATGGACGTGGAGTCATCATCATCATCTTTTGTAGACGATGCTGCTGTGAGATTAAGTGGTATCGGTATGTTCTGTATTTCCTGAGCTCACACCAGATATATAGGGTCTATATGTTTGCGTATAAATGCTAATTCTTTCTGTTTTGCAGAAGAGGATTCAGGAGAGCCTAGTATTTCTACAATAGTGATGAATTTCGAGAATAAGTTTGATCCTTTTGGAGCAATTAGCCCCCCACTTTACCAAACGGCTACTTTTAAGCAGGTAAAGCTGATTTTTCATATTATCTTGTGACAGAAGTTCCTATAGCTGGTTTTTTATTCGTGTAACCTTGGATCAATGTATGATGCTCGCGTGAGTATTTAGTATATTAAGCTTCCTTAAATATCTTCCTTTTACATCTCTGTGTCTTATACTCTTCTTTATGCAGCCTTCTGCAATAGAAAACGGTCCCTATGACTATACCAGAAGTGGAAATCCTACTCGCGATGCTTTAGAAAGGTTTGATAATAATGACATGATTGGTTTGTGTTTTGTGTTGCAACTACGTTTCATATTATGTTTCTTTGCCCATTCTCTTTTAATTTTCATGTTTTATGTTCTTAGTTTACTGGCAAAACTTGATAAAGCAGATAGAGCCTTGTGCTTCACCAGCGGAATGGCTGCTTTGACTGCTGTTGTTCATCTTGTTGGAACTGGTACTTTTTCTTTCTTCGGTGTGATAAAATCTGATCCATCTTCATTGTTAGTTATTATCTTACTTACTGAGTACCTACAAGGTCTAAGGTTATTTTTATTATATATGTGTGATTAACTTATAATTTTACTAATAAAATATTAAACAGGTGCACAATGTGACAGTGTTTACATTTTTTGTGGCTATGGGGCTTCTGTCAGTTTTTTCTTATAACTCTTACATTTTTCCTCGATTGGTCCTGTGTCAGATTCATAACAAAACTAGAACAGACTACATAGATAACTTACTCATGAACTGTGGGGTTGCAAACATAGATTTTCGTTTTTTTTAATAAAACATGATAGTTAATTGTTATTTACTCCGGACAATGTACATATAGGTGAGGAAATTGTTGCTGGAGATGATGTATATGGGGGCTCAGATAGGTTGCTGTCTCAAGTAGTTCCAAGGACTGGAGTTGTGGTGAAGTTAGTCTGATTTGTTGGTTATGCTTAGCTATTTACTCTAGATTGATTAATTAATTATACAAAATATCAGCCAACTATGTTGGTTCCATGGAGTACAATTTTTTTAATGATGTTAGGTTAATTCTTGTTTGTGCAGACGGGTAAATACCACTGATCTAAATGAGGTTGCATCTGCCATTGGACCCAGGACTAAGCTTGTGTGGCTTGAGAGTCCAACCAATCCTCGGCTACAAATTTCTGATATTCGAGTAAGGTGTCATATTTTGCACTTCTGACTTTCAGAGTGTTAATGGTATTGATTAAGTTTTTCTATGGTTGTTGTTGTTGTCCTCTTCTTTACTTCACTAAGTGTTACACTAAAAATCTGTGAGGAAGTTTCTGACATTGGTATCTAATTTGAAATGTCAACTTCCAGGGAATATTATTTCTTAGTGTTCAGGAAATGCTATGGAATTTATGTATATCAATAGGGCATCTCACTCTGATCCGCCTTCCTCTCTCCCTTTTCCAAATATGAAAAAAAAAAAGATATATAGTGGCTTTAGGAAACATGATAATTGTTTCCTTTATGTCTAGAGTGTTACAATTATGAATAATAATCCATAAATAATACCCTGACTTTAATATCTATCAGGCTGTATATCTAATTATGACTGCCAGCAATAAGTATATTTTCCATCATATTTTTTCCTACATAGATAAGAGGGCACTGCAATGTTGAAACTTGCAGACTTGCCAATAGTAGTTTTCTTACACTAATTAGTATCGCTGTATATTTTACTTGTTAATTATAAATAATGTTTTCTTGCTTAAAAATAACTTACAATTTCAGTTAATTATGGACATCTGTCCTTCATAATTTATAGGACTTTTTCCTGAATTACTATTAGCTTCAGTACTTTGTCATTTAGTTATTTGTGGATATTTAATATCAAACATATTTTAAAATTCAAGTCCTCTTGTATGTATGATATGAACTTCTGATCTGAAATATTAAAGGGTTTTACTCTCAATAATATAAAATTTCTTTTTCTTTCTCCTTTCTTAATTCATGTCCAGAAAATAGCAGAGATGGCTCATTCACATGGTGCTCTTGTGTTAGTGGACAATAGTATCATGTCACCTGTATTGTCCCGGCCATTAGAACTTGGAGCAGGTATTAGCAATTATATAAGCTAATGAGTATAAATAGATCTACTTACTTCTTTAAAGCATGCTTGCTAACACGGACAAAAGTGAATTGAGGGTGGAATATGAGGAGTCAAATATTGAAAACCATTTCCAATTCCTCAAAGACTAAGAGTGAAAAATATGCAATGTCTTTCATTATTGGTACTGGTTTTTCTCCACTTGTGTCTCGTACCAAAATATACGAATGGCAAAATTACATATCCATTTTAAATGGTTGCTTAGCACTATATATTCACTGTAACGTTTACTCCATTATCATTTTAAATACAAATATTTGTAAAGAGTATGATGAAATGCAAAGTCCATTTTTCACTGTTTTATTTTTTAATGCATAAAGGAATTTATTAAGATCATCTCAACAAGCCTAGTTATGCTCAGACTGGTACTTTTGTGCTGCAGATATTGTCATGCACTCAGCTACAAAATTTATTGGTGGACATAGTGACATTATGGCTGGTGTGCTTGCTGTGAAGGGTGAAAAGTAATTACTCTTTTAATGTTTCAGATTTTCAGATATTAAAGATATTAATTTATTGTTTTTGTCATTTAAACTTGTCAGTCTATATTTCATTTTCAGTAATGCTGTGATTTAAATTTAATTGAATGGCATATTTTTATTCGTATTTTTAGTAAGTGCTCTTGTTTGTTAATCAGTAAATATTGGCTAGCTTTTGTACAAGATGGGTTTGATTTGATCAATATTTGAAATTCTTGAGTAAATTACTTTTGTAAGATATGTAGTGAAAAATTTCATGAGCTTGGTTTTAAATCATAGGATAGATTATGTTTTGAATCTTTACTAGAAAATTCCTTTCTCATTTCAAACCGAAGGGAGAAGGAGGTAATCTCTTTGTTTTGTTGAATTCTGTGTGCTTTAAGCTCCTTCAAAATTGGTTAATGATATTCTTGTCAGGTATTTCTTTTGATCCCTTTTTGTTTTTTTATGAGCTTCATTAAGCGAAAGTTGAATCAAAGATTTTATTCTTTCACAAGCTATTAGCAATTATTTTTCTAATGGAGTTTTCATGTTTATAATTATTCTTTTAAATTATTCTGGATCGCTACTCAGTACCCACTTTTCATCTCCTCCTGGATGGTTATCTAATTTTGTCAATCTTAAGGTTGGGAAAGGAATTGTATTTCTTGCAAAATGCAGAGGGTTCAGGCTTAGCCCCATTTGACTGTTGGCTTTGTATGCGAGGAATCAAGACCATGGCCCTGAGAGTCGAAAAGCAACAGGTGCAACTTTCTGCTATTTGTATAATAATATTAGGGCATGTGTTGTTTGTCTCTATTATTTTTTAGAATAGTTAAATATTTTTTAATGATTAGTCTAGTGAACAAGAATACAACTGGCTGAAATATCTTCTTAACAAAATATACATGGATCTTTCCGAGTTCCTTGAGTTCAATCCATGTGATAAGTTGCTAAGAATAAAGATGATGCATAAAAAGATTTCAGATTGACTGTGACACAGAATGAGAGTTATTTTAATTAGGGATTCATCACAGAGTTTGATTTGATTGTACAAAAGTAGATATTGGTGTGACACCTATTGAGAAAAAAGATAACAAAGAAATGGTTAGGGTATGTACAATGAAGGCCACTGGAAGCACAGATGAGGAGAGTAGTTCACATGGTTTTGGATCCTGTGAAAAGAGATAGAGGGGAACTGAAAAGGACACTGGAGGAATATTAAAAGGAATCTCATGGTTAGTAATATCCTTGGTAATTTGATTTTTAACCGACCCAATGGTGTTGTATGATCCATGTAGTCCACTTCACCTAGTGGGATAAGGATATTGTAGTCATAGAATAGTTGTATTGTATCCTTGTGAATTTTATCAGTTGGGAAGTTTTACCCTTTTGTTTTTCTCAAAATGAAAATTTCTTTCTCAGTCTTTTTCTCATTCCATATTACCTTGTTTGTTGGAATCAGTTTTTGTGGAGGGATATATCCTTCTCTTTCCAACTCAGTAGTCATTTGCTTGAATATTTAAAGAATTTTCAGAAATTGCTTGCATGCTTGATGATTCGGGGTTCTGCTTCACATTCTTCACATATTCTCATTCCTGAATATATTTCTATGATCTCTTTGATTGGCTTTCACGTCTGATTTTGAAGCTAATAAAGCTCCTTCAACGATTTCATAGTCAAACTTTTTTCTTTATCCTTACAATATAAACATGCTTGAATGACACGCATGAAACTAATCATAATTTTGATCAACAGTCTAATGTCTTACACCCTCTTCTATTCCCATACTTTTCTCAGTTATCTGTTAAATTACCGTTGTTTGTCTGATTTAGAATTCAGAATTGGATGTTTATCTTCCTTAAAACTATAGATCTAAGGAAATTAATTCTTCTAGTCCAGAGGTTAATTTTTCTTTTGGAGACTGGTTGTTAAATTTTAATGGTCTCAATGAGATATTTCATTTTTTTGGGGTCCAGATTCAATTGGCTTATCAGTAGTGTCTTTTATGGTGATTATATATGCTTGTTTATGGCTGTCAATTTAGAATGAAAATCTTGTGTAGGATAATGCACAAAAGATTGCTGAGTTCCTTGCTTCCCATCCTCGAGTTAAGAAAGTGAATTATGCTGGCTTGCTTGATCATCCCGGTCGTGATTTACACTATTCTCAGGTATGGTATGGTATAACTTCAAATTGAGATTGTTGTTCCTATATGGCAGCAATTTATTATATATATTCATTGCAGGCAAAGGGTGCAGGATCTGTGCTTAGCTTCTTGACTGGTTCACTGGCACTTTCAAGACATATTGTTGAAACTACCAATTACTTCAGCATAACCGTCAGCTTTGGTAAATGAATTTTCATTTGGTAATGATAAACTAACAACTATATTTGATAGGTTCTTCAGGATACCAGTTCTTTAATGACAATACAAGTTCAACACTTCTCTTAACGGGCCTTTATGTTCAATATAATATATGAACACTGGCTAGGAACTAGTGATAGTAAAGTATGTTGGCATGCTAATTGCAAAGCTGGGACTCAAAAATGGAAATGAAATGTTAGACCTAAAGCCGCATTGTTAATAAAAAACCAAGATTTTTTAGACATCATTAGATGTACTTTACCAGATTAAAATCTCCATGATAGAGCTACATTTTGTGTTCATTTACTGATTTAAACTATATTAATTTAGTTCCAGAAATAACTGTAAGATGTTAAATGAGAAAGCAATACAGAATTTTGATGTGGTTGTGAATGGAGAGAGGTTGATTGGGGTTATTATTTTTGTTGTTGGCAGGGAGTGTTAAGTCCCTTATCAGCATGCCATGCTTTATGTCACATGCAAGCATACCTTCTGCAGTTCGTGAGGCCAGGGGTTTAACTGAAGATCTTGTTCGTATATCTGTGGGGATTGAGGATGTGAATGATCTCATTTCTGATCTAGACAATGCACTTAGAACAGGGCCTTTTTAATATTATCACTAAACTAGGATTTAAAGTTTTTAATTTTCCATGTAAATTTTAAAATACAAGCAAGTACTTCTTCAATTGATGAGAATGTTAGACTGTTGACTTAGCTCTTTCTATGCATTTTAGAAATTGAGATTTATGATGATTCTTTTATATCAATTTAAATTTTGGATTAATTTTTGTTTGTTATTTAATTTTAAAGTATTATTTAAAATGTGTTATTAGTTCAGTTGAGTTAATGACGTTTGAATGAATAAACCGTGATTAGTTCGTGAATGGATTTAGTTAATGATTCAGTTTTAAAACATCCTAAGTTAAAACATAAGATATAGTAGTGTGATATTATGTATTTTTGAAAATAAATAAAATTGACTGCAAAACGGCCGTTGCATTATTTTTTACACAAGTAAAAACCAGAAATGTGCTTAAAAAAGTTAAGATTGCTCTGATCACAGAGTTAGAATTCGTCCACCAGAATTCAGTTCCTGTTTAAGTAAGGTCGTGCATTACCAATCAGCAATTAGTTATATAAAGAATTCTATTTTACTTTAAACTGTCAATGTGGGACTAAAGGAACCTCCCAACTTTAGCAGTATTGATTTACTGTTGCAGATGAATGTGATGGTCGATGTCCACAATCTTCCTACCAAGGTGTTTCCTATATGTCATCAACAGCATCGATACCAAATCTTTATCTTTTCCATAAAAAAGAAATATCGGATACAGGCTTTTGAATAGCCCTTAATATGCGTGACTCCATCATCACCACGGAAATATAAAACACTTCATTGAGAATTTAAGAGATAAGAGTATTAGTTTATTTGAATAGTGTCTATTCTCTAGGTTGGAGCATGATATTTGTTCTTTAAGTTCTCCTAAAGATATTACCTGTGTTATCTCTTTCGTTTTTAAAGCTTAACTGGTGGTCTACCTAACGAGGCAGTCTCTAGGATTTCATTCTTCGGAGAAGAAAATCAGAAAAAAAATTAGCATTTCATTCTGTTACTCGAAATTGAATTTGCAGAACCACCTCTTTTGGTTATTTGGATTCAGTGTTCCACATTACACTACATGAATAAATTTTTTATAGACTAAATGTTCTTCAATCATAATAATCTCTTCTTTGGTTGGCTTTGTACTTCTTATTTAGAAGCAGAACAACTCTAACATTGTCACGTAGAAAGTCAAGCCTTAATGAGTACTGATGAGACATGTAAGAGCCAATCGTAATTTTTCTGATATTGAAACTAATGAATGTGGTAAAGATATTTTGAAGAAATGGGGAGGAAAAGGAGTTCAACTTTCAGGCATATAAGCCCACATGAGATCCAAACGTGGCATGAATCTTTCTCATTACTCTTTCTGTTTCTTTGGTATGGTTCAGCCCACTTTACCATCTGATTGTCACCAAAATGTATGAAGAGGTTCATCCTGCGGACTTTTGTTGTTTTTGTTGCTGGTACTTGAAAGGGTGTGCCTTCAAAGCATGCCTCAGAACTGGTGAATTCATACACATTTCCAACTAGATAATATAATTACAGTAAACAAGGACCAAAGTTGAAGGTAAACAATAATTTCAAAGAATTTTATTTATTTGCTTCTATAATGGCTGCAATTATGTTTCTTTAGTCGCTCCAAATATCCTAATATGTCTATGACTTGTTAAGAGGGAAAGGATAGATAGGACGCAACAATCAGTTTTTTGACATTATGTACAAAAGGGAGTAAAATCTCTAAGACGATAGGCAATTTTGCAGTATCATAAAGCAAACTGCAATAAAGCAGAACAAACTAAGGACAAAAGGTAAAAAAAATAATAGGGGTGTACTATATTAGGATTTCAAAAGATTACAAAAGGTTTTTTTTTTATAAAATAGTCAAGTGGTACAATACTTTGGTATTCAATAACACATATTTTGATGGACTATTATTTATGAAGGATTTCATGTGACACTTTAGTTGGATGTATAAACACAATACTCTTCATTCCGTGTTGTTCTTCCATTATAGTTGGATGTATTAAGCTAAACTCTTCTAAAATAGGCATTTAGGAGTAGGAAATTCATTTTAATATTCTGCTATTGTGTACTGTAATAATCTCGTCTTGTACTCTGACAGCATGCACCAATTAAGACCCCTTTTCAGTTTAAAGACTGCATGTTAAGAACTGTACCAGATTTAATTTTTAGCAGAAAACCTTAAACTGCAGTGCTCTTGATAATCTTGAGTAGTAGTCCAAACATCACTTTAAGGGTTGTCAAAATTAATAGCTCTACCAGATTGGCTCATTGATCACTCATGCTCTGCCAAAGTTAATAATTTTACCAGATTGGTTGGAATCTATGAAAGAACTCTGCCATGTCTGTTCAGGTTCATCAGTGTTATGACATATCCTCAATGCCTAACGGATTCAGTTGTGTTACTATGGAACAGGGATGCTATTGAGGTTTACCAATTTCCAAAAATAGCTCATATGAGTACCAGCAATTTATTTTTCCCAAGAACCCTCTAACTTTATTTTAGCTTACAGAAGTTTTGTTAGTGTACTATAAAGATCAGCCTTCACTTTCGGCAAGATTAGTATTATTGTCTATGAGATGAAACACAATTTATAGATACATAGACGTCTTCTCTGTCCCCCCTTTTGTTTTCCAAGTCTACTAATGATCTGAAAGCTACTAGAGATACCAAAACCGGGGAAATAACACATGCTGAACATTTTCTAGGCCATACAAAGAAGGTAGTAACATTAGAACCTTTCTTTTGAAATTTGAAAAGGGTTGAGTAAAGCAACAAAGTAGATGAGACAGCTACTTTAGCAACTAAGAGCCGCATGGGAACAATGGAGTTGTGGCCTGTGGTCTCGGTGTCACCTGCCCCGGTTGGCTACCATGTGGTCCTTAATTATGAAATGTCTGTTTCAATCTATTTTGATAGTTGAAATGATGCCAAATTCCTTCAATTTTTTTCAGTTTGCTTCCATCATTTCTTACCACGCCACATAGCAACTTTGTCACTAGCCTAAACCATTTGTTTCGTTTAAAGGATGTCCTGTTACTTTAAACATTGTAGTATCAAGTTATAATCATGGATGTGTGTGTTCTATCACAATTTTAACTTTTAATTTTTCACATGGTGTACCTCTACACTTTATGACGCAATATCTATGGCTAACAAGCATTTTAGATCTGTCTAGAAAGGGTAGCAACATATATTTTAACTAATTATTTTCTATCAGCTAATAGTTATAATACCATAAATTTAAGCATGAACCAGCCAATAATCCTTTAACATGGCATGTGACTTACCCGGCAATATTTTTTTATGATGTTAATGGTTGATGATTATAATATTGATTATAGTTAAACCGACATGAGAATGAATACAATTATCTTTCACTATTAATTGGATGGGAAGTGTAACCAGATGGACTTTGACTGTTAGTTATGACTAATTATGACATGCGGCTCAGTTATTATCTTATTTATCTATCAGCAAATTTAGCTATTCTTTGACACATTAATTGCTGCCACCACTCAACAAGGTAAACCTTTCCCAGGAAAATGAAAATAAGTAGAAAATGTTTCTTTCTTTTTTTTCAACATTCCCTTCACACCTTTTTTGTATGAGGTGTGATATGCATCTTCTGATTCTGCATCAATCACCATTCAACTATTTTCTCCCCCTTCTAGCTACTGAAGAAATCAACATCATTGTTTCATCTCCCTTCTTTCTCTTTTAGGTGATTCATTTTCATATATCCATATAAAAGAGATATGATCCCCTCCTCATTAAAGGGGTTTATTTTAGTCCATATTCCACTTTAGCAATGTCATCAAACACAACCTAACAAAAACCCTACTATGATATAGACATACTTTATCAATCTTAATATCACATATAATCAAAACAAAACATATTTTACGGTAAATATTTTAAAAATAAATAATATGTCTACAAATTAAGAACTCATTAATCTAAATTTTTAAGAATAAAAAATTTGAAAAATCCTTGTTTATAAAATTGAAATTTGTTAAAGATTAACTTCAAGGTGAAAAGGACTGATTATGAAATCCTTGGTCGTAAGCTTTCAACTTTGGGTTGCTTGTATTGACTTGGTGATCATGTATTGGCTTTAAAGGTGAAGCTTCTAACTGCTTGAACTACCATCAGTTCTATATTTTATGTTTTTCTCTTTGTTTTCAGCAGAGGCTGGATATGTCCAACCAAGTCCTTCTTCTCTACCTATGAAAATCACTGCTAATGAATATGAAAATCACTGCTACCGATGAATGTTTTATATTCTCTTCACTTGATATTGAAATGTAACACTTCACATGGGACCTCAGCATGATTTTACTATATTCATCTTTTGAAACAAGCCAAGTATACCTAATATCAAAAGGAGAGATTTGTTATTACACTTATTAGTAAGGTAATTTTTCTTTCTCTTATCTACATATGTTATTTATTATTTTTGCTATTTCCTCCTAAGAAACATACAACTTTAACGAGAACCAGCTTTTTTTATTATTATTAATGAGGCAAAACATATCTACTAAAATCCAATGATTCAAGTTCCATTCATTTGTCGGTTTCTCTTTTTCTTTTTTTTTTCTGGCAACACTTCAGAGGAATTTAAATCCTGGGTAGTTGCAAATAACGATGTGCATTATTAAAATTTTGAAACTGAACAAAAAGATGTGCTAATTTAATGTTACATTTGAAAAACAGGAGCTGGGAGGGAGGTTGGCAGATCCAATTTAACCATGTTCTGGAAAGTCAAATACTCTGTTTTTACATGTGAAAATAGATTACAATACTTAAAAGAGTCTTAACTTTAGTACTTTGATACGAAAATGGTATACCCTACAAAATTACACAGGAATCTTCCAATGATCAGTGTCCCTTTTTTTTACCACTTTGTAGTGCCCTAAATACAAATGGTCCCTCACCAATTCTTTATCGGTAATTTAAAATCAATGGTCCTAACCGCTATTGGATGCTCCCAATTGTACACAGCATTGATGCTCATCAACTTCCCCCTCCAACCCACTTGAAAGCACCGTTCTACCACCTCTCACCACAGTATACCTCCTTATGCACTTCCTTTGCATCCAATCTAAGCCTCCAAAACTCTCTCTCACATCATAATATCTCTCTCTCTATCTTCTATTATAGGACAACCATTATTTTACAAAGGTCTTCCAAATAAGACTTTTTACAAAGCCAAAAAGTTTGGAGTGAGGAGAAGGAAAAAATAGAAAGTGTCCTTTTTTAGGGAGGAAGCAAAGCAATTAAGCAAAGGCAAGGAAGGAACATCTCTTTGTTCATTGTGAAATCATGGGTTGCTCAGCCTCAAGAACCATAACCATAGTGGCCAACAGTAATCCAGATCAGGATCCCTCTCCTTCTGCTTCTCTTGCTTCTTCTTCTTTCTCCTCCTCCTCTGCTTCACACATTAACTCCAACAACTCTTCACCCCCAGTTAGAAGAAGAGCCCTTTCTCTCCCAATGCCTCTTGTCCATCACCCTCCCATCAAAAAGGGCGACACACACCACCTTGTCTCCCTCACCTCCACCACCTATGGCTCCCTTCTTCTCATTGACCAAAAAGACCCCAACTTGAGCCAGAAAAACCAACCCCACCTCACCAAAACCTCAAACCAAACTGAGTTAGAACACTCACTCTCCCCAGACTCAGTCATCAACACTTGGGAACTCATGGATGGCTTGGATGAAGAAGAAGAGCGACAAGAAGGAATTCCCAAGCCTCCTTACACTTCTATTTTAGACAAGCCGAGTTCATGCAGGTACACAGCATTTGATGGGTCTGCAAGGAAGAAACTGCTCGATTCCTTTGAGTCACTGAAAACTTCACAAACAGCAACGGAAAACTCTTCTTCTCCAGCATCAACCAAGAAGCCACTTTGGCAGCACTTATCTGAGGAAGCTTTGCTTGCTAAGTTGGATCCAAGTGTGGCTTGGAGTTACAGGAGAGCATTATCATCGAGACAACTAGGTAGAAACACTCTATCTAGAGATATCAGGTCAATGGGGTCTAGCCCTTTGGTATTTTCTCCTTCTTTTTCATTTGGTAAGAATAATTTATGCCGTTTGCCTGGCACTAAGGACAGAATAGTGCTTTATTGTACTAGTTTGAGAGGGATCCGGAAGACCTATGAGGATTGTTGTTCAGTTAGAATGATTCTGAGGGGCTTTAGAGTTGCGGTTGATGAGAGGGACATATCAATGGATTCGTCCTATAGGAAGGAGTTGCAGGATGTTCTTGGTGGGAAGGCAGTGACCTTGCCACAGGTCTTTATCCGAGGGAAGTATGTGGGGAATGCTGATGAGATGAAGCATATGAATGAGTCTGGAGAATTGGCAAGGCTATTGGAAGGATTCCCCTCTCAGGATCCTGGCTTTGTCTGTGACAACTGTGGTGATGCCAGGTTTGTGCCATGCCCCAATTGCAATGGTAGCAGGAAGGTGTTTGAACATCAAGAAGGAGGGTTGAGAAGGTGCCCTGATTGCAATGAGAATGGCTTGATAAGATGTCCAGGTTGCTGTTCATGATTAATGGAAATTAGTCTTGTGAATCAGGAACACCCAGATTCACCGAGACTAATTTTGAGAAATAACAAAATCCATTTTAAGATGTTCACATCTCTGAGCATATCTTCTTCAATACAGAAAAGCAAGTGTTGATCACAAGCTTACCTTAGTTGTTGACGTTGGTGCTGTGTTTGTTCATTGGGGTAGAATTTGTCATGATAAATTTTGACAACCACCAAGAATGCACCTTTCGGTTTCGTCCTTTGTTTTTAGTTAGTATTCTCAGTTGTTCTTTGTTTTATGTCAGACTTTCGCTTTATTAGCGTTCATTACCCTCTGAACAGCAGAAAATAAAACTGACAAGGTTATGTGTACATGCTTAATTTCTAATTTCAAGTGTCTGAGCTATGAAGCTGTGTTGCGTGTTTTTGTTTTTTTAAGGCATAAAATGTAATTATCTAGGAAGCTAGCAAGTAAGTCACTGTTTTCAACAGTGAAATTCGTAAAACAAACTACAAGGCCTTGAACAATCACACTTGTGCACCATGGTTTTCAGCAGATACAAACAGAGGTTGCAATATGTGGGGGTAACTGGTTTTGGAGTTGTCTTTCGGTGTTTGTGCTGTGTCAGTTTCAGCTAAAATAGGCTATTTTACCACAGAGTCGAATTCATAGGACTGACCAATCTTGCTGCAATAGTACATTGTTTGTGTTTGGAACTCTGATTTCCTGTCTTTGATGAATTTGAGAAAATAATTTACTGTGTGTTTGAGAAAAGGTTAGCTTATTCAAATATCTTGTTTCAAACTACAACTAGACATTTTCACTTCAATAGTGTGATATTCACCCTTTCCCAACAGTGTTACATCGAATCAATGTTTAATTATATCTTCAAGTAGAGACATTCACCTTTTCACATCGCATGTGCATGGCGTTCTTCACAAGATCATCCTAATGATGTGTGAATCGGTAAATGTTCTCTTCTGAGGCTGACATTGTTCACATATGCAAGATTATGATCTAAAAGTAAGTATGCTTTTCCATGAGCAAGAAAATGTACTGGCATAAGTATAAGTATGACACTTTATAAAAAAGAAAAACACCAGCTCTCAGTGAAAAGTGTACAGAAGAAAAGATTCCTTGTTTTTCTAATTATCAAGGAGGCAAGTTGGACTTTAAAAGAATTTAAGTATATAAATTATACTATAATAAAATTTGCAATAAATAAATATTTCTGAAATACAACTTCTTTATATTTATAATAAAAGAATTATATCGTGATACAAAATTATTTTTAACCATTCATGACTTCTTAACTTAGAAATAAAGATAAAATATTAAGTAGAAAAATCTAAAAATGTTTGCTTATGAAAAAAAAAATAACACTCTTGTCAGATAATATTAGTTCTTAAAAGTACTCTTGTTGCTGATAAAATTCTCTTTAGTATGAATCAAAATTCAAACATCTCAAATTCTAGAAAGTTGTAGAAGAAAGAAAATACATATTGGAGTAAGAAGTGAAAAGACGACCACATTTCATGAGGATTGATAAAAATTAAAGAAAATAGGGTAGAAGATAAAATATAAAGTTATAATAATTTATTTGTTACAATTTTAACTGTTAATTGAAAAGTAAAGTATATCTTAGTTATGTTTGAAGTATACCTTAAAATCACTTTGATAACATGAGTCTAAAATTAGGTTGACGACTCCTTTGAATATAACTTTTTTGTACTTTATCATTGTTCTTATAGATTCCCTTGGTTGATTATTGGATTGTCACTCTTTCCTCTTACCTATTGATAAAAGAAACTTAACTTTTTACTTAGCTTTTTCTTAAAAAAAAAAAAAAACTTTCCAACAAGCCAATTTATTAAAGTAAATTAATAGATGCAAATGCATAAAGAAGATGATGATAGAAAATAACAGCAAGAGTTTGTTCATTCAGGGAGAGTCACTATGTTTTTCATTGTTTAAATTACTCAATTTTCTTCAAAATTTGTTTTAGAATATAAACCATAAGTTAACCATTGAAAGTTCTAATTCTCTCTATCAATGATTGTCCCAGAGTTCATCACTTAAACTTGGAAGAGTTTTTTTCTTAAATACAAAACTTTCACTTTTAAGATACAAAAGAATGAGTGTTTCTTAGTGGGCCTGGGCCTGGGCTTATGTACTGGACCCAGAAATTATGAAGTGGTGGTCCCAATAAGGTGCAGAGGAATTCAAAGCTAGTGTGTGTGTCTTTATGAGTGAATGACAACTATTGACTGTCGCATGTTGTTCCTTGCTTGGTGGTAATTTAGTTAATCTCACTTATCTTTTCTTTTATAATAAATGTCAGTGACCTAAGTGATCCTCAATTACGAAGTGGTAACAGCCTGTGAGTTTAGTAGTCTCTCCCCATTATGAAAGTGCAATAGTTCCAAATTTCGAGAACTTTTGGCATTTGTTGTATGGTTATCATTTCAAGAAAATTTTGTGGGTTTCCAAGTTCTTACTGTTTACCATTTGAAAATTGTGGGTCCACATGCAGTGCATTATGAAATACTAAGGTTTTCTTTTTTCACAAGTTTAGGATGTGTACAAATTATCAAAAGTAAAAGGAAAATTTTTAAGAATACGGAAATACCACATTTTCGTATTTTATTTATTATATAAAAATAAGATGATTAAATACATTATTTATTATAC
>Ga0123341_1001327_pt1 | contig 18257 bp, 7 predicted proteins | sample Turbeapinknodule_FD_89959 | JGI IMG/M metagenome (GOLD analysis project Ga0123341, IMG submission 89959) | Root nodule microbial communities of legume samples collected from Mexico - Turtle bean Mexico pink nodule | ecosystem: Host-associated > Plants > Roots > Nodule | place: Mexico: Nepantla...
ATTAAAATTATCAAAAAATAATAATTTATTATTATTTTATTTATTTTTGAAATGGTGCTAGATAGGGAAATAAAAAATAAAAGGGTGCTAGATAGGGAAATAAAAACAAAAGTTGCTAGATAAGGAAATAAAAATAAAATGGTGCTAGATAGGGAAATAAGAGTGTAAATGGAGGTAGATAGGAAATTGAGCCCACCTAAAGCAATATCATCTTGGATTAACGTAAATGACATTAAGCAGTTAATAATAGCTTAATAAGACGCTAATAAACTATTAAATCGAATTAATTTAAATTAATCAAGATAATAAAATATTATAAACAAGTTTATATTTGTAGGTATTATTAATTATTTTACGCTTATTATATGTCTTAGTGTCTTTGCAAACACTTTGGGACGAGACGAAAAGAAAATAATATTTCCTGAAAATTAGATAACGACATTATGTATATACACTAAAGCAAGTAAAAGTAAAATATCAATTCTTTAAGATTTTAGTACTCGTAAAAGCATAATATATTTTGATTAATTTATTTTATATGAAAACAAACTATATTTTAATTTATATCAAGTTTTTCTTTCTTGAAAATATAAAATTAATCAAATTGAAAAGTTAGAGAATTAATTCATAATTTACAGGTTCATCTCGATCCATTCCTAAAAGTAGTTCTTTTGGTATATTAAAGGAGAGGGTTTTAACTTTTAAACAAAACTTTAAAATATTATAATTGCAAAATATTTTAAAAATTTTATATTAATTAAAAATTAGTTTTTAAATAACTCATTTCCAACTTAACTTGAAACTCAACCTAACTTGTTTGAGTGGAACAACCTAATCTAACTTAATTAGAATCAATTTAATTTTACATTTGTTCAATCTAACTTTTCGACTGAGTTAATTTAACTTGGATTCGGCTTTGACTATGCTTGATATGGGCTTCACCTAACATTGGGTAAGTTTGTCTTAACTGAACGAACATCAACCTGACTTGATTCGCATGTGAAACGAGTTTGATTTGACATAATTCTACGTAAGTACAACTTGACTCAAGCTCAACTCAAATTTGCTGGATATGGACTCGAGTCTACTCAACACAACATGGACTCGATCAACATTGACCTAATTTGGATATGACCTGACCTGATCTACTTGACTTGGACTCAGCTCAACCCTTCCCATACTGACCTGGAACTGAACATACCCTAACTTTGTCTGACTCAACCAGACTTAAGTCCTCTCAAGTTGGCTAATATGAGTCTAAATTTGACTTTACTTGACACGATTCAAGCTCATCTAAACCTAACCTGAGCTACTCAAAACTAGATTTGTCTCAACCTATATTCAGTCTCACCTAAAATTGTATTAACCTATATTCAGTCTCACCTAACATTGTCTTAATCTATGCTCAGCCTAAGTGGCTACAAGTGAGGTCGGGCCTGATTCAACTTGACCTAGACTCATTTTTATCAGCTTAATATGATGTCAATCTAATCTAACTTTACTGGTGTTGGATTTGATTTGGATTGAGTAAATATTATTGACGTGCATAATTTTTTTTAAGTAATTATTTTTTATTTATTTTTTAAAATAATATTTTTACTTTAAATCTTTTGTTGAAAATTTAGTTTTATAAAAAAAATTATGAAGACTTTTTAGCTGTGTGGGTTTTTTTTGGGTTCCAATCCATTTTACCTAGTAGAGTGAGCTCTGAAGTGAGAGCTATACGAAAAAGCTTATAAAAAAGCATTTCATTTCCTAATTGGACTGAAAACAAACAATAGCACAAAGAAAAAAAAGGTCAGCAAAAATTCTATAGACGACATCGTTCAAATAGTATTTGCAAAGTTCAACTTTTTATGTTGTTACTTATCCCTACAACACAACCCAAAACCTCAAACCTTCATTAGCCACTCCATACTCCATTTCAAGCTTGCCCCTTCTCTTCCCACACCCCAAACTCCGTAGCCCACAAACCGAAATATCTTCAAGTTTCAAAATTTCCCATAATTTTCGCCCCCCTTTGCGTCCAAATCCACTGCCACTCCTATTATTACTGATTGCAACAGTTTCAGTTCTTTGTTTGCTCTTAATTTCTGCGTCTTTTTATTCTGGGTTACATATCTTGGAATCAAGAAGAAGATGGAGAACCTTAACTTGGCCCTTGTGTCTTCCTCTAAACCTTTGATGTTGGGACATGTTCCTGCAAGAGACGCCACAGACAGAGACGTTTTAAGAAGAAAGCCCTTCTCTCTTGGGAGGGTCTTGATTGCTCCTCACCGTTTCAGATACCGTGTTTCTGCACTCTCTTCCTCCCATCATAGCCCGAAATCTGGTATTCAGTTCTTGAACTTTTTTTTTGTTTTATTACTATCTTTCTGTGTGCGCGCGTGTGTGTTTGATGGGGGATTAGAATTTTGGTTGGAATTTATTTTTGGTAGGAAAGAGATTCACTGGATTCTGATGGAGTCCAATAAAATGAAATGTGTACTGTTGAAATTGAAGGTGAATTGATAGGTTTGATTATGCTATTGGTGTGTCTGTTTTGCTTTTGTTTCTTTCTCAGTACTAAAGATAGAAACCGAATTGAACATGTTGGTTCTGTTGTCGTTGGACTTGAGTCATGAACACACTATGTTGACATTTTCAAGGGTTTAAGGTAGTGTTTTGGATATGCAAGGCAATAGAAAAAGACACTTATTATTATACGACTCTTTTGTTTTGGAAGTCACTCCTTTAGAAAATCTTAAATACTCTCTTCTTCTTTTTTGGTTTAATTATGTTTTTAGTTCATGAAATTTAGGTTAATCCGGTTTTAGCTCTTCAAATTAAAAAAAGGGTTCATTTTAGTCCCTCAATTTTGGAAAACTACGGTTTTATTCCCAAAACACTAAATTTGAGGGACGAAATACAATTTAATATAATTTTAGTCTTTCACAGATTGTGAGTTTTGGAGTTTTGCTCAAGGTTATTTGATGGCATTTTGAATTTGAATCCATGGTTTAAAAAATTATCACATGTCTGTGTATTTTGAATCCATTTAAGTAATGTGTATTTATCATGTCTATTGACTTCTCTTCTCTTGTGATTAATGAGTGCTTGCTGTACAAGTTGAATATCTATCAATATTTTTCACTCATCCCTTAAGATGCCTAAGTAATGCATGCCGGTGAAACAGTGCAGGATAAGCTGATAGTAAAACATTTTGCTAGTATTTCTTCTTCAAATACTCAAGAAACAACATCAATTGGAGTTAACCCACAATTATCACCACCTCCGTCCTCAACTATGTAATCATTTACTCTTTTTCTTTTGCATATTAGTTTTCTTTAAAATTATGAGCAGCTACTGAGGTGGTTGTGGTTGATAGATATTTTATTGATTTACATTTGCTAACATCTTTTGCATGTAAATTCACACTATTATTTATCTATTTACTATATTTCCAGAGGGTCACCTCTCTTTTGGATTGGTGTTGGTGTTGGGCTTTCTGCACTGTTTTCTATGGTGAGAACTGGGAACTATAGTCACAACTCTACATTACATGAACTGATGCTGGATTTATTTTTGCTGTATGTTTAATAATTTTGTGTTTTTGCAGGTAGCTTCAAGATTAAAGGTGAGTGCCTTTATTGCAATGCATTGATATAAGCTGGTTCTTTGAGTTTGACTATAACTATGGGTATAAGATGTAAGAAATTTTGCTAGTCATGGGTGTAAAGGCTATAAGCTGGTGCATATTTTAAGTTCTACTGTAATAAATGTGGGTTTGTATGTGAGAAATTTCTCGAGTCATGGATATACGCTGGTGTATTCTGAGTTATGCAATAAGGTATAGGAACCATGACTAGTCAGAGGAGTCCTTTACTGAGAGAGTAAAGAAGATCAGATCTTCACCATTAGATCTTAAATGAGTAGTCAGGATTAGAAAGTAAACATCATGCATCTTTTTTAATCTTGTCGATCATTTATATTTTAACGGCCAAAATATTAGCTCCACTTCCTCTCAGAAGACCATTTTTCTACCATCTAAACTGAGATAAAAACCAATTATTTATTCTTTACTAGTTCCCCTAAGAGTATCTGAAGTACTGAATGAACACCACTTCAACAACTGTTTTAAGGTGTGATTGAGCGTACTCCATTCAACAAATACAAAGTATACCTGCAATGTTTGTAAAAGAAATTATAGGTTTTTCTATTGTTGAACATGTTAGCCGCCTTCTTCGTGATTCTAGTGGGATATTTACAGATGTTTAAATAATGTTTCAACTTTTTGCTAAAAGGTATGTTTATTGTATTAATTTACGTTGCTTATTGTTCACTCTTCTCTTGGGAAGCATAGTAAGTATGTATAAATCTGTCAGTTTTATTGAACTCGAGATTTTGATTTAGCTTTATGAGAATCTTGGTATTGTTTGTGATGCCATCTTCTGTTATTTGTATTTCTCTGTGAAAAGACTGGGAGCATGGATCAAGAGGGTGATAATAAGCCCAAATGAAAGTCTTACAAGTTTACTCTTGTAAGCCTATTGGCTGCCTAAACTTGTAATACTTTCCTTTTGGGCTTAATATCACCCTCTTGACCGATACTCACACTCCTGTCACTTTGTCAGTTGTAGTCTGTCTGGCCTTATTTTTCATGGATTTTAACTGGGTTCTTTGTAGAATTATAATAACTAGCCCTGAATATATTACATAATTTAAACATGTCTTCTGATTTTATTTTAGAAATATGCTATGCAACAAGCTTTCAAGACCATGATGGGCCAGATGAATTCACCAAATAACGATTTTGGCAATGCTGCATTTTCTCCGGGGTCTCCTTTTCCCTTTTCAATGCCTTCAGCAGCAGGGCCCACTGCAACTGCTCAATATGGAGCACCTTCCACATCTAGTGGATCTCAATCCACTGTCACAGTAGATATTCCTGCAACAAAAGTAGAAGCTACACGAACTACTGATATTAAAGATGAAGTAGAAGTACAGAACAAACCCAAAAAAATTGGTAACTTAACCTTATAATCTCTTCATAGCAATCCTATTTGTTTCCTGTTGGATGAGACATACTACTTTTGGAATTTATATATGGTGAGGTGATGTGTTGTCCACTAGGAGATATGTGTGGTTTCAGGTAAATTAAATACAAGTCTTGAAAGCTCTTTGTTTTTAGTTTTTGGCCTAGTTATTTGGTTTAGTACATCAATTTCTTTTTAGCTTTTAAGCGGATTCCTGTTCTAATTGACATAACTCCACTGACGTTCTACATAGTATTAAAGGATGATTTGGTATTGCTATGCTGATTTTGATATCAAATCAATTTTTTATGGAATCTTCCTAAGAGTATTGCCAACTGGTTCAGCCTACCATGAATGCTTCATTAGACTTGCCAATGATGATCTTTAAGATTTCCTATTTTTTTCTAATACCTGGGATGAATGTATGTCACTATGTTGTTTGAGCTCTGCATGCATGCAAGTGCATCAGTTCACAGTTATTTGTGTTATTGACTTTTAGTGGCAAGTTACTGTGTATTAAACATTTTAATATGACAAACTAGGGGGTGAGTTGGTGAGGTGACACCAATGATATATTCAGAAACTAAAATAATGTAGAAAATGGGATAATGTTGGGAAATAGAAAGCGGGAAGTTGAGGAGGAGAAAACATAAAGCAAAAGCTTAACTACTTTGCAATTGTTTCATATTAAAAATATTTGAATAAATATCAATATTTATTATTTCATCCTTTATCAATTCATTTAAAAAATTTCAATTAAGATAAGTTCTTTTTTTAAAATATTTGCAAGATTTGCTGTTATCCATATAAAGATTTCCAACAGAAATTGAAGATGGAAAACTTTCATGGAGTTATCCATATAAGTTGCAGTGATCATGTGCGATCTCAGCTTTTATGTGTAAAAATTGAAACTTTAATTGTTAAAATTCCTTAGATTTTCCATTACAGCTTTTGTAGATGTTTCTCCTGAAGAAACTGTGCAGAAGAGTCCTTTTGAAAGTGTTAAAGATAATGAATCAAGTTCTGTCAAGGAGGAAGCACGGGTTCCTGATGAAGTGAGTTTTTAAGATACACTTTTTGCTAAAGTCGTTCAGTGACCTGTGTTGTTCTTAATATGTAATACGCATTTATTGAAGGTTTCTCAAAATGGAGCTCCCTTTAACCAAGGTTTTGGTGGTTTTCCAGGTTCTCAATCTACAAGTAAGTAGTGTCAGTTGAAATTGTAAATATTTGCAATTCAGATTTATTGATGGAAAACCTCATAGAATGTGATACATCTATTCAAGCCTCAATATATAGGAAATGCACTGGCATAACATGGCCTTAGATCCTGCCAAATAAATGAGTTGTACTCCTTGTCATTATGATTGTACTTATCAATTAATTCTTGTTTTCATTGCTGGGTTTATCCTGGATCATCTGCACTTCATATGCTTTGTAATTTTACTCTTAACTATGAAGTTTTGCTTGTCAGCTATCACTTACTTTTTTGACTCTGATTAAGCATTTAAAATAATGTTGTAAATAAAAAAATATTAGTTCCAAAAGGCATTGTTTCTAATCTCATTGGTACCACTGGCTTAAATCAATTAAACTTTGTTAGTTGTCTTGAAATATATATTGTTTGTACAATTATTGTTCTTTCCATGTTTCCTTCAATGAGCTGCTTTCTGTTTTATTCAAAGTCCTGAGGGTGCCATTGTTTATTTTTGGATAGAAAAATCGGCCTTGTCAGTGGATGCTTTGGAGAAAATGATGGAGGACCCAACAGTGCAGAAGATGGTTTATCCGTAATATTATTTCCCTCCGTCTTAGATAATGTTTATGATTTTGCATTTCTTGAAAATAATTATGTTGTGGCTTTGTTAGTACTTGAGCAGGGAATATGGATATGTTTAAACTTTGAGTAGTTCTAGTTTTAAATATATTGATGAAAGTTCCTTAAATGGTTGAAGTCTCTTATCTTACAACTGCTGATGGCAGTTGTACTAGTACCTTTGATACTCAGAATTGGAGTTTAAAGTAGTTTCATCATTGTGTTTATTTCTATTGAAATGTTTACTTTGGAAGTTTGGATGTGTCTAAAATTCTGCTGGAGCCCTTAATTATTTTTTCCCTGTGTCCTCTAGGCACTTTGCTACAGATAGTTTTAGGGGAAGCATATACTTCTGCATTCTTTCATTTCAATAAACTTTCTTTATCCACAAAAGATTTGTAATTGGTTTACTGGTGTTCTTTTAATTGAGTGGAGTGGATCTAACTTATGTTCTCTCACTTGTAAAATAAACTGATTCGTAATGTTTTTTTGTTTACAATTACTTGTTGAAAATTTTCAGATATGATTTACATGCTTGCATAGATTATTTAAGAACTTTTCCCCTTGTTATGCAAAAGGTTTTAACTTTTTTGGGTTTTGTTGCAGCCATTTACCAGAGGAAATGAGGAATCCTGATACCTTCAAATGTAATTTTCTACTTTTAACAGTTTCCGGCTAATAATGTTATTAAGATTCATTATTTGTGCAGTGTGCAGTTTTTGTTGTTTAGCACCTTTCTGGAAATAATCCCATGTAACTGCAATGCTGAGTTTGCATGTTATATGCTCAATATAGTCTATATGCAACACTTCTATATGGATATACTTTTTTATTTGTTGCCATCATATAATATAAGCACTTTACGTTTAAAAATAGTTTGTAGGTAGGTCTAAAGTCATGTCTCTCTGCATAACTTCTTGATATGCAGATATTACTTTCTGCATAACTTCTTGATATAATTGGCCAATGAGTAATAGTTGCTGTTCTGTTGCCTGCTTTTAATAGGGATGCTGCAAAATCCACAGTACCGTCAACAACTGGAAGCAATGCTGTAAGTTCTTCTTCATACTGTTTCTTCAGATGCTTAGAGCCGTTTTGCTTCACTAATATTATCATTGACTTTGACTCAATTTTAACAGCTAAGATGGGAAAATGCTTATTTGCATTAAGCCTGTTTGACATGTTTCTACAAAAACTAGTTTTCGGGTGAATGAAAAAGTTTTCCAGAATTACATTCCAGTTATTAGTCTCACATTTTACAATTTTGATGAGCTGATAATGAAATCTGATGCTTGTTCTATATCTTTTATACATTGAATTTATAATAGATTAGGAAAAAATGGTGGCCATGATTGAAATATCTGTTTTACTTCTTTTTCTTACCACCAACTTTGTTGTTTCAACTTCTTCTCCTTATCCTTCACCCCTTGTTATTATTTAGACTAATTTATATTTTAGCTTTTCAGAGCTAGGTTCATGTGTCTTATGACAACAACACTCAATGTCCTTGCATTGACTTGAGATCTCAAGTATCTGAAATTTGTATTTTCTTATTTGTTATTTCCCTCTCATCCTATGCGCTGCAGTTCGATAAATCTGTATTTTGTTAATATAGGGTATGAAATCTTCTCTGGAGATTCAAACATCTGAACCCTTCCTCTTTATTCTTAATGTTTGATTTCAGAAGCAACATGGGTGGAAGTACTGAATGGGACAATCGAATGATGGATACCTTAAAGAATTTTGACCTTAATAGTCCCGAAGTTAAGCAGCAATTTGGTAAGTTGTTATTATATCATTGTTATGCCTTAGATTTTATTTAGTGTCACCTCTTCTCTGAGAGCCGGATCAACTAAGATGATTAATTTAACATTGTTCAATTTTTGCTTGTTACTTTTTGACTTGAAAATATTTTAAATACAATAATCTCTTCTCTTCCTTCCATCCTATGGAAATTATCTGTTCTACTTCGTTTATCATCTTTGATTCTTGAAGATCAACACTAATTGATCACTATTTTTTTTCCTGAAGTTGCATTACATATGGGCGATAATTGACTATTTATTCATAACTTGTTTTTATAAGTTGATTTAATCTGTCTGATTACTTCTCAACATTCTAATATTTTCTTTGTCAAATATTGCTTTAAATTCTGCTTCGTGGGGGTAATATACTGTCATTTGTTAAAAAGAATCAAAATAATTTTTTTCAGTGAAGTGATAAATGCCTTGGTAAGTTCCATTGAGAAAAAAGGTGAGGAGTTCTCATTCAGAAACACACCACATTTCATGCCAATTTATCAAATAGTGTTTGGTATGATTCAACATTATTTTTTACTCCTTACCTTGGTTTGCTAGACTTCACTGACTAATTTATCTTTATACGATTGTAGGCATCATAGTTTCTTCTCTTAGTTTATTGAATTCTCAGATGCCGTGAAACTGTTGATTAAGTCTTTGAAAATATCACCTTGTATTTTTTAAAATAGCCCTGTTAACAGTTTAAGAATGAATCTTTTACTCCACTCTGGGTCTTTTCTCAAGATATTTTTTTACTTTCAGCAGATCAAATCGGGCTTTCTCCCGAAGAAGTCATTTCAAAGATCATGGCCAATCCTGAAGTTGCAATGGCTTTTCAAAATCCTAGAGTTCAAGCAGCTATCATGGATGTATGTTCTAATTTAAATACTTTATTGGTCTTTCATGTCAAAACTCCTCTCTGACTGCATCTTCTTGTGGTTGCAGTGTTCACAGAATCCGATGAATATTACTAAATATCAAAATGATAAAGAGGTAGGCTTATCTGATTTCATTTGTCTTTCCTAGAGGAATGTACTTTACTGAGTTTAGTTTTCTCTCTGTTTCCCTTGCAAGTCAGTGTTGGCGAAACTATGGATAAGCTGATATTTGTTTTAGACTTAAAATTTTATTCATCTAATCATCAGTTTCGGGTCATCTTAAGAAAAAATAAAGTCATTTTTGCTTCCCCTTCCTAGCTTGTTAAAACAGAGAATAAGTAAAAGTGAAAACTGCACCTATTGTGCTGTAATGTAATTCAGATTCCCATTGGAATTGCTGATTTTCCCGGCTTCAATAAATCAATTGCAACATGCAGACAACATATTGTATTTTTTACCTTAGGAGTTTAGAGAGAGAGAGAGAGAAACATTCCTCTTAGTGTTCTTACAACTGGCATAAAGACTGTGTTTATAATTTATGAATTAATACAGAAAAGGGATTTACAACATGAATGTTTTGAGTTTGCAAGCATGCCATCATGTTTCTAATGAGTAAAGCTATGATAATTACCCTGTTTCTAATGAATATAAGAAATGTCAATTTTTGAAGATTTGGCTCTTAAATTTTTTCTGATGGTTGCTTTTCCCTCTTGAACACTCCAGGTTATGAACGTGTTCAATAAAATATCAGAACTCTTCCCTGGAATGGGTTCACCATGATTCATTTATGCGTTGCTGTTTGCTGGGTCAAGTTATGAGATGAACCTTGCCTAACCAACTACATGGAGCCATGCAAAACACTCGTGCTCACGGTTACAGCTCCATTGTGACATGCGGATACTAACTGTGTCTGGCCTGGGCCAATTATTGCCATAGTTGGATCTTTTTTGTTTCACTAAATAGTTGAGATCGTACATTAATATTTAAAGTTCTAGCAAATATTTTGTTTTGAGGAATTGTATCTGCAGTGTGTTTTTGAGTATTATTCAGGTCCCGTAAAATTGTGAATGCTTCACATAATAATCTTTCACAAATCATAAGCTAATTAAACTTTCTCTGGGTGTTTGGTTGTGCATATATGAACTTTTAACATGGATAACCTGAAAGCTCCACGAAATAGTTTTTGCTTAAAAAAATTGGCGTGAAGTTGAAGATAAGTTATTTGTTTGGAAAAGTTTTATCTTAAGCTTAGACAAGAAGTACAAATAAAATGACTTGTTTTAGTTTTAGTTCATGAAAAAATAGAAGTAAAAGCAACCAGACATAAGTTATGCAAATGAGTGGCAACTGTCAAATCCTGTAGTGAAGCGTATGATGGAGGGCTATTCGTTGGGAGTAGGTAGACCTTTGGCTAATGTCAGTGTTTTTCACGATTTTCATAATTTGAGGTTTGACTATTCTTTACACCATGCAGTTGACTGGTTGGTAAAGGCAATTACTAGATTTGTTGGTAAAGTTGGTGTAACATTCTGGTTCATAACAAAAATTAAAAAGTATAGCCGTTTGATGGGTTCGTTAGCCAAAATAATATATAACACCGGTTATTTTTTGTGGATCCAAATGAAATATATAACCGTTATACAAATTCCCAGCTGTACAAATTTGAATGCTGACAGAGTAAGAAGTGGAAGCAAAGTAGTATTTAATATTTGTTACTGCGTGGTATATACTTCCATGGTTAGAAAAACATTATGAATTTGAAGTTAGTGACTTTGTGGGGTCGCCTGTGTCAGACAACACAACTTGACCCTTCTATGGATCTGTGGCAAAATTCCAGCCCGCTCTGTATTTCAAATTTTGAATGTTCTCGCTTTCACTGTCATTGATAAAATGGCCACAATCTTTTTTTCAAAAAAAAGATTCTTTCGCATTCCCCTTCCTCCTTGCTCCTATTCTTCTAAGTGTAATTCCTAACACCATTTTTACTTTGCATTTTTTCTTCACTAGTTCTGTCTGTCAAAATTCCATGGGTGCATGTTTGAGTAAGAAAAAAGGGTCTTCTACTTCTACCTCTTCCCCTCTTGCTGCGACCAAGTCAGCTTCCGCAGTTGCTGAGCTGAAGAATCCTTCTCTTATTGGTGTCAATGTTTCCAAACCCAAACTGGAAACTGACCCAGAGGTGAAACTGAAGAAGGAGAATTCTAAGAAAGTGGAAGAGAAACATGAGGCAGTGCCAGAAGTTGAGGGACATGTGAAAAAGGAGATATTCATCATAAAGCACAGGAAGAGCCATGATGATAGAGAAAGAAATTCCAAGTCGCCACCTTGCACAACTCAGCAGAATGTCACCACTGAATCAATGGGTGACATAGCCGCACAACCAGCAGCAACAAACATGGGTGTTGTAGCTGTGAGGACTTCAAGCTGCACCAAAGAGGAGGTGGATGCAATTCTCATACAGTGTGGGAGACTCAGCAGAAGCTCTTCAGGTAATGCTGTTGCTGCTTCTGGTGAACACAGAAGAAAGTACTCAGGTTCAAAGAGAAGTTATGATTTTGACCATTGTGACAATGACACCATTTCCAACGATGAGGACTCCAAGAAGGCCAATGCCAATGAAAGCAACAGTGATTTGTGTGAGGATGAAAGGCACCAACACCGGCTGCGACACCGCCAGTCACCTAGTCCGAGGCCTTCTTCTCAGGAAAGGAGAAGAAGAACACCAAGCAGGGAAAGAGACCAGCAACAACGGTCAAGCAGTAGAGAGAGGAGAGTTAGCAGATCTCCTGGAAGAAGGTCATCAGAGAACACATCTGCCAACGCAAGAAACAATAGCAACACTAGTTCTAGGCCTGGGAAAATGGTTTCAGTGCCTGCCACTGTTTCATCACTAGTGATGGATAAGAGTAACAATAATGGTGGTGGTGGGGAATCTGCAGCAACCACTGGCATCAAGAGGATAACAGTGAAGAGAAATGTTGGTGCTGCTTCACCGCGTTCTCAGTCTCCTGCAAGAGCAAATGGGAATGCAGCAAATGCTAATAAAGCATTCAACGAGAATCAGCCGCCCCCATCCCTTAGCCGTAGCTCTTCAAGGAAAGCAGAACAATCACCTTACAAAAGAAATCCATTGAGTGAGATTGAACCTAACTCCCTTGCTTTTCCACATTCAACAGCCAACAATAACAGCAGCAGGGTTCAAAACAGACCCAAAAAGGAATTTGAAACAGAGGCTATTCAGGTACTATTAACTCTTTAATATTTGGTTCAGAATTTATCAGCATTGGAGATTCGACCTTTCGACATTTCACCTTTCATGTTTAGAAATGGATTAAACTTGTTGGTGTGATTAATGTAAGTTATATGTAATGATGTTTATCCTCATTGCAGAGAACAAATAGCAGCAGAACTGCATTGGACAAGGGCATGACTGTAACTTACAATACAAAGGTGCAACCCGAGGGAGATATCAAAGTGCAGTCTTTAATTACTGATAATGCTGTGGTGAAAACAATGGTACCACCAGGGTTGGACAACCTAAAACCCCATAAATTAACAAGAAGCAGATCTTCAAGGCGATCCCAGGACTTAGACCTCAACCCTGAAGCTCTATTGAATCCTCCTCAGTCCTACGCTTCACTGCTCCTTGAAGATATCCAGAACTTCCATCAGAAGAGCACTCCACCTGTTTCTCTCCCAGCTTGTGTCACCAAGGCTTGCTCTATCCTCGAAGCTGTTGCTGAACTCAACTCTAACACCAACTTAAATTTCGGTGGTGCAGAGGACAGGAGAAGTCCACCAACTTTTCAGTGTAGTAGGAATGACTACAATGTTCCATTGACTGCCAATGATTATGGGAAGAGGGAGCCAGATGCTGAGGACCCAGTTGTGGAATCTATGTTAGTATTCAATGATGATGATGTGTTGGAATCAAGCTTGCATAAGTATGTGACAGTGAATAGGGGTGGTTCAGTCGGTGGGGTGGACATGGAAGACCAAGAGTCTTCAGGAAGCAACAGTTTCACTGTCGGTAATGGTCAACAGCAGTGGGGGATTTCTTCTTCTTCATGGGAGCCCAGCTCTGTTGAATCAAGAGATTGCTGGACTTCAAGATTGAACTACTCCAGAGAGGAAGGTCAGAAAAGTCCATTAGGCTTGGAAGGGAGTGTGTCATCTGAAACAGGATGTGATGTGGATGGAGCCAGGAAGAAGTTGAACAGCAACGGGAGGGAGTGTGATCATCAGCATGGGAGTGGGATAGGACGTGGAAGGCTTGGTGCCAATAAAGTACTTCACACCATACCTATTGTCACAGCATCTGCACCCACATAGATTGTGTTGAAAGATATTCCCTTCATCTTGTATGTTAGACTTCTTGAGTTTAAACATTTCTAATGTTTGTGGTTGCACACTTTGCGGCCACTTCTCATTTAATTAAGGTCAATATTTTAACTTGTCTCAAATTGGAACCATATACTCTTTATTTCTACAACTGGAACCGTATAACAGATACTTAACAATGGTCACGGCAATGATATCTTACAATTTCCAAATAAAAATGGAAACAAGAGCTGTTACATTAAATAAATTAATAAACAGTTTATTTCGATTTTGCAGTGTTGTACAATTTAAAATTCCGGGAGACTAGTCAACAGTTTGTTGCAATTGAATTTGGCTGGTATAGCTTTTCTCCCTTTTAGTGTAGAAGTTAACCTGTTTCCTGCATTGCTATATATAGTTGTTGATTTAGATTACTGCAGCTGAATCATATAATTAATAAGTTCTGAATCTTTAGTTAATAATACTCTCAGACGGTTCACATTTTAATTGATCGAGTACTCTACAACTGATGCATAAACTAGAAGTTATAATTTGATTAAGCTCCTTAAATGCAGGGACTGAAATCAATATATTTCTTTCATAACAGACTCAAAACATACCAAACTTGTCATATCAATATAATTTCTTTTGTAACAGATTCACTATACATCAACCTTGCCATATACTACTGGTCATAATAATATATACATTCTATTGAGTCCATAACATCTTATACAACAAAAGAACCTTTCCGGAAATAATTTATTCCGACAAGGCTTGTGTTTTGCCCAAGTAACTTCCAAATTTTTGGTATATGTTGCCTTAGGAAGAGGCTCGAGCCTAATTTAACTAACAAAACAAAACTTTATTTACACCACAAAGCATGGTTACAAAGGCTGAAACTCGTTTATCACCAACTTTCTCCTCACGACCAAACTCGCTTCTAGCGTTCCCAATTTGAGTTCATGGAAACATCTAATTCCCCGAGCAATTTTTTACCATTGGATAAGGTTGAAAGAACCAGGCAAAAATGGAAGTTCATTCAGCAATGCTTTTGAAGTTAACCATGTATATTCCAACCACAGTGATCAAGGCCCCAACAAGTTGTACAGGAGAGAAGGTCTCACCAAGATAGAGAAACCTGAAATACCAAAGCAAAATGTAAGTCATACTCAAAGGTCCTCAAAAAGAAATGAAAACCTTAAAAATGAAAGAGAAAATACTAGTACCAAAAAAGCAAGAAGAACTTCAAGATATTATGAAAGAATGTCATTGAATTTCCAAAACTTTAAATGTAGAGAGGGTTACTTTTTTTTCTCCTTAATGACATTCCTAGTAGAAATCTGAAAGTAATTGAAAATCCTATGGCTCTTTCCCACTGTGAGGCAGCCTTACCCAAAAATTGAAGCAAACATTGGAGTTAAAAAGGTGAGTGAACTGAGCTTGGTCAAGCTACCTGCAGTCACAAATGCAATATCATATGGTGGTCTATTTCTTAGGGATCAATATAGATTTTGAAAAACAAAAAGAAGAATCTTCAAAGCCGTATGCCTACGAGTTATAGCTAAAGATGCATCAATAACAGTGATTACAATATTGAAGAATAAATTAACCATTTCGGATTTAACATGGAATCTGGAATTCTCAGTGACCATAAAAGGAAATTCATTGATGAAGAGAAAAAAATATACGGGGAGAAATATAGACCTTTAGTTGCACTGTAAAAGAACACGCCATAGCTGACAGCACTTCCAAAAACAGATGTATATAGGAGTGCCAATATATCAGTTGAACTGTACTCTTTGAGACTCCCACTCACCGCAGGGTCATTGTTAAGAACTGAGAATAGCAGAAGTGGGAGACCACCAATAATCATATGCTGCAATAGAAAAGGGTACAGTTTTGACCTATAAGCTTATAACCATAACATCATATGTGATATAGCGTCCTCCATTTTGCTTGTCTTTTCCTATTTTTTACTCAGACAACATTTTTTTTTCTGAAATAATCAAATAAGATATGAATACAAGAACACAATACACTCCATTTCACTAGTATCACATACAAACTTACTATTAAGATATACAATATTTCTAGAGACATCTGCAGAAATAAATTGTGCTGCAACAATAATAGTGAACCATAAAGTAGAAGCATATCCAAATTTTTGGTTTGGCAAACTTGCCATGTCTGGTTTTAAAACTGACAATGCAAAGAGGCAATATGACACATTAAAACAAACACGATTATTTAGTTAAGTGCCATAGGTATTTAACAATGTTAATCAAATCAACATAAAGATATCAAACACTCTACAGTCAAAAGGGATTTGAAGCACACCCATCCAGTTGCCATGACAGAATCAGAGTACTTGGAGACCCACCGGACCATGACTGTGCCAACTGCCATACTCTGAGCTGCAAGAAGCATCCACCACTCACCACTTCCCCACAAAGAGAAGTTGCTTTCATCAAATGATAGGGCGGGTAGCTGCAACAAAATTACCAGTGCTTGCATTACTAATAATATGTCGACAGCATTTGACAGGCTCACAAAAAATTGTATATTTCGAAGTAATAAAGAGTAAATAGGTAATTGCATAAAACTTTTGGATGATGGTAACAACTTCAAAACGTATCCTTAACATCATTCTAAATCAAATATACAAGAATTCAACAGTTAATTTTGTGTTCTGCTTTAAAGGGTACGATAATAACTAGTGATGTTTGCTTAAAACTAAATCCGGAATCAAATATTACCTCGAGTAGTACAAGTCCAATGACACCAAGTACAAGCCCAGCAGCTCCAACAACTCCGATTGACTCCCCAAATAACAAAGCCGCAAGTACAGCCACAGTCAAAGGTTGTGAATCAATTATAACCTGCAATATCACCCATGGTAGATAATAAAAAGCATGCAACAATAATGGCTGTCGCTGTCAGAATTTGAAAGTAGAATTTGAATCAATATAAAATTCACTCTATTAAAATAATAATATAATTTGTATAGAATGCAATTACTATGCAAAAAAGAAAATTACATGAATTGTCATGTATGATCACAAAATTATTAACTTTCTATAATAACTATTTAGAAGAAATATATTTAAAGTGAATTCTAATTGATTGATAGAACTAAACTTTATACTGAGAATTTATCAAAACTAATTAAAGATATTTATATTGTTAAACCCACCAGACATTAACAATAGTAAAAATAGTTATATTGTTAACACATCGGTTAATTACATTAGGATTATCTTTTTAAATAATTATTATAAAAATGAACAAACTTCTCCTGCATAACTATGGTATTATAATAACAAAGTTAGCAAACCTTCACATTGTTGGAGTATTATGCTTATAACATTTTCTAGTACAGTATTTTATAAAGGAAGCATTGTATAAAAAGTAAATGTACTAATAAGATTTAGGAAAATCTTCTCAATAAGTATTATATGAAAAAACTTAAATAAGTTTGTTCATAAACTAATACTAGCTAAACATAGATAAACAATCAATATTTAAAGAAACTAACATGACATAAATTTTAAATATAACTCATACATAAACAAAATTTGGCTTGTAGATAAGTTATCACAAAAAAACTAGTAGATACATAAACTAAATTAAACTTATAAAAAATTCATTTTTCTTTCATTCTTTTAAATGTACTTATGATGTAGTTTGTCCACTGCAGAGTTAATTTGAATGCATAATAATGCGCGGTAAAATTGATTAAGAAATTAAGTGGCAACATACGCTTCCTAAACCAGCTGAAGTCCTCTGCAACCCTTCTGCGAGAAAACCCTGTCACAATCAGTTGATCAAACTTCAACCTATAAGCATTGTATTTTATTAAGATAAAACATACATGCAAGTGAAATGCGAAGAAGAAGGACCTGAAAGCAAGTGGCATCAACGAGAGCAAATAGTGTGATGGAAAGCCAAGCGTTGAAGCCAGAAGGAAGAGACTTTCCTTTCGAAGCCGCGAAACCCACGAGAAGAAACCCCGCCGGAATGAGGCGAAAAGCGGAAACGAAGAACGGTCCACATTTCGGAAGCACTTCCTTCATCGCCACCATGGCCGTGCCCCAGAAGAAGAACGGTGAAACCAACACCGTCCATTCCCACAGCGCTTCTGCGAGACACGGAATCGACGATGACGATGAAAGTGGCTCCAATTCTGTCTTTTCCGTGTTCACGAGGCACTCCACGTCTTGTCCCGTTCCCACGCAATCCACGGAGTCCGGAGGCGGCGCCGGAGAATCCGGCAAGGCTGTTTTGTTGGAGCATGGAACTCTAAATCGGAGATAAGGTGGAGCGGCGGTGGAACGAGTAAAGGAAGAAGGGGGGAATCTGAGGGTTCGGATGTCAAATTGGGAAGTGATGGAGTAGCGGCGGGCGGTGGTGGTGGTGGTGGCGACGG
>Ga0123341_1001329_pt1 | contig 18240 bp, 11 predicted proteins | sample Turbeapinknodule_FD_89959 | JGI IMG/M metagenome (GOLD analysis project Ga0123341, IMG submission 89959) | Root nodule microbial communities of legume samples collected from Mexico - Turtle bean Mexico pink nodule | ecosystem: Host-associated > Plants > Roots > Nodule | place: Mexico: Nepantla...
ATTATAAACTAATTCTAATTAAATAAAAAAAATTAATTTCATCATCATTATTATTATTATTATTAATGTTTATTGTTAATTTTTACACATATTTTAATTATTTTGTTATTATTAATATTTTTATATATATTTAGTAATCTTTTTTATTTATTAGATGTGGGCGCCAACTGTTTAAAGTTACTTTATGTACAGTGTAAATGAATTGTTAAATCAATGCATATTTTTATTGGAAACAATGTTTCTGTTTTTCTATATTGGTGAAACTTTAATACAATTTGTGAGTAAGTTGTGCAATTCACATGATGTATAGTGAATTTTGAATTGAATAAAGATTTGTTCTTCAATTTTTGAGCAATTTCTAGTTTTTTTTGAGTTTCTAGACCCCTCTTAATAGTATTGACCCAACTTTAGTTGTCTAGACCCCTCTTAATAGTATTGACCCAACCTTACTCTAGAAATTAGTGTGTTAGTTTAACCTCACCTAGAATCAAACTCATAATTTTCATATCCTCTTCAAATCGTGACTCAAACCTACACTTCTTACATGCTTTTGCTATCGTTCATCATTCATAGAAGAAATTAAATTCAAAATATTGAAGAAGAAAAGCTACACAAGGCGCATTGAAGGTCATTTTCCATTATACCATATAATGGTTCGTCTGATAGACCGTTTAATACTCTTTTTTATATGTTTTCACTAATGTTTGCTTGTACTCTAAAACTTAGGTCGATTCTTTGTTTTGCTACTGTAATCTACATGCATAAATTGATATGATAGAGACATTCTTTGTTTAATTTAACCCACTTAGCCATATTACCCCACCTTTCATGATGATTCACTTGTTAGTCCCTTGAGCCTATGACATTTTTATTGTTTTTAACCATCATTGTAAGCGTAAAACAAATAAAAACATGCTTATCCCTACCAAAAAAGATAAAAGAGTTTTGAAATTATTTTGGGAATAGGTTCTTGAATAAGTGTGGGTGTGTATCTCATTGTCCATAAGTTTACCTCCTTAGTACTAAAAAAAATTACAAAAAGAAAGAACAAAACAACAAAGACAAAAGCAAATAAAGAACATAAGAGTGGATCGTCTAATACACTAGTAGTTCGTCTATTGCATGAAAAAAATGATATCTTGAAATAAAGAGAGGAGTTGAATTCTCATGATACTTAACACTTGCTTTTAGACCTATTCTCTATTGCTCCTTTGTTTTTCTATGAATTTTAAGCTCTCATTTTCCCTTTTACCCACCTTTACCTCTGCCCCATTACGTCCCTTATGAAGTCCATTTGATCTTTGATGGCATGTTTTTCAATTGTTGTGAATATTGAAGTCATACTAAGCATATGGTAGAGTTTGTCTACATGAGTGTTGAGTGTAAATACAAACCTAAAAACTTGAGAGTTAAAAAGCGTCTAGTGAAAAATTTGTCGTTCTTAATTCATCCATTGATTTCTATTACCTGCTTGTGTATTAAAATAAAAGAATTTTCATTCACATTTGTCTTGATTCAATGATTTATTGAAATTATCACATGTTTGTTGTTAAGCGTTCTTAGGATTCATTGTAATTTTGTCTTTTGCTTGCATTGTATTCCTTTGATTTGTTGTGAGTATATAAAGTGTTTTGCCTAGGAGTGTAAAAGGATAAATGTGGGAGTATTTGATGAACATATTTTTATTCACACTTAACAACTTTAATCATAGATTCTTGGATTGTAATCTTGAATAAATCCACTATTTTAATTAAGATTCATCCAATTGGGCTTATTTAGGTCTTAACTATTATTTATATTAATTATGTGTTTTTAGGGTAGACGGTCGAATATTTCTTAGGATAGAAGGTTTGAAGGAAGCGTTTAGCATTGTGAATGGACCTAACATGCGAAAACCCAAGTTGCTTATTTGAATCAAAACAAAAAACGAAATTTGTTAAGAAGAATAAGATAATAAAATCTACAATATCTTAAAAATAGAATTGGAAGTAATTCTTCTGCAAAATATGAAGAAATAAAATCGTGATAAACTGGAAACAAAATCTGAGAATTCTGGAAAGTTGGAAATTGAGAAACTGTTAACAAAATTTGAACCATAATATTTTCTTAAGATCCTTAGAGCAGGAAAATCTATAAAATGATACAAGCTTCAAAGCTAAATCATCAAGCTTCAGAGCTTGACAACAACGTTAAAAAATGAGCATTAGGGTTTTCTTAGTTTTTTAGTTTCTTTGTTGTAATCATTTTGTTTGCCTTCGCATTGAAAGCAAAACTCCTTGAAGTTGATTTTCTTGTGATTTCACAATGAGTTTTGAGGTTTTTGTCAAAACAATTTTGTTCTTAAATTCTCTATAGAAGATTATGTTTTACTTTTGGTCATTTTGAAATCTAGTTTTTATCAAAAGAATTATTTTTAAACGCTTGTTGAAAATTCACTTATTTTCTTTAATTGGAGTTCTTGTGTAATTTTCTTAGTCTTAATCAATGTCTTGTTTGCTTAATTCAAGAGGTAGACGATTAACATCTCACGAGTAGGCATTGGAACTTAGTGAGATAATGAATACATCAGTAAAAATATGTTGAATTTGATTACACTTGTTTGATTAAGTTTGACATTGTGTGAGGATTGAAAAGGTGAAAATCTTAAGAAAATTGGTGATGAATTCATTGTCAAATAAATTTGAGAGTCAACTTACTTCTTTTACTATTTTTCAATTATCAACTTTATTTTTCTACACAACAATCTCAACCTCCTTTTATTTTCATTATTATTTCTAATCCTTTTGATTATAGATAAGTTGTGAGTACTGATTTAACTATATTTACTAGTTGATTCGTTGGAAGACGACTTAGGGTCATCTAGTCACAATTATAATATCATCTCTTTGGTGTTAGACGGTCTAGCACCATGTTAAACTGTTTGCGCACAATATCATTTTAATTTGACAACAAAAGGACATCTATTAAGTGACTTGTAAAAAGAATACTTGGATAAACAATGACCAACTTGTCAAAATCATAGTTGGGTTAACCCAAAATGGCTTGTTAACGAATACGTGGGTGTCAAAAAGTGGCTTGGTAAAAGAATACTTGTTTTGTACTTCGCAACAGTTGTCTGCCTAGTGTAAGTTGATTGGTTAGTCAAGAACTGGACTTAGTGTGTTGCTACAAACAATCGGTATGAAATACTGAGTAATAATTCTTCCTTTGATATCTTACATTTTGTACTGGACAGGAATGCTCGGAACCTCGGTCCAGGTATTTGGGGGAGGTCCGCTTGGCGTTTAGGTTCTAAAGGTGGGTCAGGAGCTCGACCCAGGTAAGGGTCGACCCAACAAAGGTAATTAAGAAAAAAGATAAAGAGATATTTTATTTGTTGTGATATTATTCTGAAGATGAAAGTTATAATTGTTATTGTTTAAATCTGTTATTATATTATTATGAAGATAAAGAGATATTTTATCTCTTGTGATAATATGCAAGTTAGTTATATATTAATTAATATATGTTAGTTACATATTAATTAATAGTTGTTGAGAATGAAAGAGGAACACCCGAGAATAATGGTGCACATGTTAAACAAAATATTTTTCTGCTGTTAACACCTGAAGATAAGTGGTGCCCGTGAGCATGTGGTTTTCTGTTATTATTTTATGCTTTCAATAGAGATTATATTCTCATGAGTGAAAGTTGTTAGAGGAATAACTATAAAAGGGGCTTGAGCCCCTGGTAAAGAAAGGCGGTTTTTGAGTTCTAGAGACTAAAACTGATTATTATTTCGTATGCTCTCATTGACTTGATTGTTGGAGTGTGATTAACGGGTAAAGCCCCTCTGTTTCAGCGGAGCGTTGTTCCAGTGCGCTAGGAGGAGACAAACTAGAAGTGGAGCTTGCCTATCCAGTCAACCCGAGGTCAACCGAAGAGAACATTTGGCGCCCTCCGTGGGGCACGTTAAAACCTAATCCCATCCACATTCGTTGTTCGAGCTTTCTGACGAGATGAGAAACACCAAGCAAGCACCGTTGGGATCTGAAGGAAGTGATGCCCCGCCTTACAACAACTCGTGGAGACCGAGAGGCTGCAAGCGGAAGTTAAAGCTAAGCAATATCTTTTGCAACAACGCTTGATGGTAGAAATCACGGCCTCCCGCATGCCTATAGAGGAGCATGCGTGGGCCAACGAGGAGCTACGGAGGATTCTGCAGCAACGTGACCGACGTTCCACTAGGGAACGAACTTCGAACTTACAAGTAAGGGACACTTCCAAGCCATTTTCACAGACGATCATGAATGAGGTCGTTCCACCTCACTATATCACAACCAAGATTGTCTTTTTCACGGGGGTAAAGGACCCTGAAAGCCATCTCACGACGTTCAATACTCAAATGATCATCTGAGGAAGAACGAATGTCATTCAGTGCAACATGTTCATGGACACTTTTACAGGTAGAACCCTCCAATGGTTCAGTGGGATCCCCGACGACCACATTACCTCTTTCTCCTAGTTCGCCAAATTGTTAAGAGAATAGTTCTCCGCCAACAAGGTCAAACCTCCAAGGTCGTATGACCTCTTTGGCGTGAGGCAAAGGGAGGGAGAGAGGTTGAAGGAGTATCTGAACAGGTTTAACATGCTAACAATAAGACTTCAGACGCACGATGAAGAGATGATGATCGTCGCTTTCGAGCAGGGGATGGTAGTAGGGCCATTTAGTGATTCGTTGATAAGGAATCCAGCGAAGACGTTTTCTGAGGTGCGTGAGCGGGTTGTCGCACATATTGAGGTGGAAGGAACCGTGCTCAAGAAGAACGACAGCTCACGCTCTAGGAAGCCTAACCCTAAGGAGAGCAACTGAGATCGACCTCTGTGGGATCATGAAACCTTTATTGAGAAGAGAACGAACTCGAGGTAAGTGCCTTATGTGGCTAAGAAAAATGAGTCGAGGGAGAAGGCGTGGGAAGAGCTGCAAGCTCAACCCATGTTCCGTGTATCCTACAAAGAGCTCTTGGGTATGCCAGGAATGGTAGACAAGTTGAAGTTTCCCCATAAGACGGAAAGAAGCCTAGGGTCACGAAACGATGCCTGGTGCGAGTTCCATAGGCATTCAGGCATAACGTGGAGCGATGCACAACCTTAGGTCACCAATTGACTGACCTAGTCAAAGATGGGTTCTTAAAGGAGTATCTCGAGGATAGCCAGGAAGGACCACAGGGGGAGGTTGCCCTCAGGGAGGCGGTACATGAGACACCGATCCACGGGGAGTTAAATACCATCTTTGGAGGATTTTCTGGAGGACGAAGCTCGGCTACCAAATGTAAGCGGTATGCCCGGGCAGTGATATCTTTGGAGACGAGGCGACCTGACCATACTATGGAGCCCGCCCTATACTTCATAGGTTCCGATCTAGAAGACGTGTTTTCCCACGAGAATGATCCGGTGGTGATATCATTCATCACTATGGGACGAAGGGTACATAAAGTTTTGGTTAATCAGGGGAGCTCGACTGACGTGACGTTCTGGGAGACGTTCGTCAATTTGCAGTTATCCCCTGACTAGTTGAGGCCATACGATGAGTGTTTGGTCAGCTTCGCGGGAGATCAGGTAGAGGTGCAAGGGTATGTTGAGTTGGGGACAACCTTCGCTGATGAAAATGCGGCCATGACCATCACCATCAGATATATTGTTGTTAACGTGCCTTCTGCTTATAACTTGCTTCTAGGTCGGCCCTCCCTGAATAGGTTGGGAGCAGTAGCCTCGACGACTTAGATGAGGATGACGCTTCCTTCAGAGGAGGGAGGAGTAATCACCCTAAAGGTCGATCAGAATGCGGCCAGGAAGTGCTACGAGAGTAGTTTGAAGAATCGAAGGAAGACTTACATAATCGCGTAGTCGAGGTGCTTAGGAATGAAGCGTATAGACTAGAGACCCTGGAGGGGGAAGCCATTCCTCGAGCGGGGAACGTGGCAAACCTCAAGTTGTATTTTAGCTAAGCTATTCTTGCTTAATGCTTTCTTTTTGAACAATGTGATGGTTAAGGTGATGCTCTTTTTTCCTTGAAGGGATTTTTTAATGAGGTCACCTAATGATAAAATTTGTTCTTGGAAGATGATGCATTTAGTTTTATTGACCTACTTGAATTAGCACACAGTAAGTCGACCTAGCTCGGCATAAGTATGTATGCTCGAGCATAGGTGCCATGTGGGATTAATTTGTTTGTTCATTTACTTAAGCCTTTGTAAGTCGACCTACCTCGGTATTAGTGTGTATACCAGAGTATAAGTGCCATGGGAAATTGATTTGTTTTAATTAAGCACAAATAAGTTGACCTACCTGTATAAGTACGTATACCCGAGTATAGGTGCTTTGTGGGAGTAATTTTCTTGTTGAGTTAATCGAGTATGGGCAGGTAAGACGACCTAACTCGGTGTCAGTATGACCACCTGAGTATGGCGCCCTGTGTATAAAATGATTACCTAGTGGCAGGTAAGAAGACCTAGCTTGGTGTCAATGCAGCCACTCGAGCATAGGCGGCCTGTGGGTAAAGGTGTTGTAGATAAGGTACTTGACCTGGTAAGACGACCTAGTTCGATGTCAGTACGACTACCTGAGTACGGGTGCTCTACAGTTTAATTTGTTATGGTTAAGTTGTTTGATTTGAGGCAAGGTAAGACGACCTAACTCGGCGTAAGAATGAATTATAGGCGCTTTGCAAGAGATGTCATGGTTAAGTTGTTTCGGTACATGGTAAGTCAGTTATCTCAGTGAGTGAATGATTAAATGATCAGCCGAGTAGGCGCTTTGCGAAACAAAGCTTGGTGAGATCAAGATATATGGCCCCGGGCTAAGTTTGCGAGATACACCTATGCAAGTCGAGAGTGAGCATAGGCTTGTCGTAGCTATGGGTGTATAGTTCATCAAAAGGTTAGTTCTTTGTTAGTTGAGGACTCCGCGGTTTTTCATGCTTAGATTTTGCCTAAGTTGCATTCTTGTTATCTTTATTACTTTATGCTTAAAGAGGTAGAGATGGGTTAGTGTAAGTAATAGAGTGTCTGCATGTGTGTAATAGTAGTTGTTATACTTGAGCTAGTTTGCTATATGATAAGTTAAGTAGCAAGCACCCATGAAGAAAGGTGCACAAGATTATCTTCTATTGTTAGTTGTTAGCACAAGAATATTTTTCTGTTATATATGTTTTTAGTTGAAATTATATTCTCATAAGTCTCTTCGCCTAATCAAGCTCGGCTCGAGCCTGGGGTTGAGTACTGGACAAAAATGCTCAAAACCTCAGTCCAGGTATTTGGGGGAGGTCCGCTTGGCGTTTGGGCTATAAAGGTGGGTCAGGAGCTCGACCCAGGTAGGGGTTGACCCAGAAAAGGTAATTAAGATAAACGATAAAGAGATATTTTATCTGTTGTGATATTATTCTGAAGATGAAAGATATAATTGTTATTGTTTAAATATCTTACCACATTATTCTGAAGATAAAATATATTTTATCTCTTGTGATAATATGCAAGTTAGTTCTATATTAACTAATACATGTTAATTACATATTAATTAATAGTTGTTGAGAATAAAAGAGGAGCACCCGAGAATAATGGTGCACATGTTAAACAAAATATTTTTCTGCTGTTAGCACTTGAAGATAAGTGGTGCTCGTGAGCATGTAATTTTCTGTTATTATTTTATGCTTTTAGTAGAGATTATATTCTCGTGAGTGAAAGTTGTAAGAGGAATAACTATAAAAGCCTCCAGTAAAGAGAGGCGATTTCTGAGTACTAGAGACTGAAGTTGATTATTATTTCATATACTCTCACTGACTTGATCGTTGAAGTGTGATCAACAGGTAGAACCCCTTTGTTTCGGCAGAACGTTGTTCCAATGCGTTAGGAGGAGACAAACTAGAAGCAGAGCTTGCCCATCCAGTCAATCCGACGAAAACACATTTCATGTTATTTAATTTGTAAATAAAAGATGAATAATTCATCAATTTTTTTTTGTGTGAAATCTTTATTAATTCGTCTGACCAAACACCAAAACTATAGGTATCAGACAAAACTTACTTGAAAAAACCTTTTGTAAACCGAATTCAATCCTCTCTTCTTGTACTTTTTCTTTCTATTTTTCATATGTCCAAGTATACAAGGTAGAATTTTGTAAATATGAAACCACACAAATATTTTTGAAAACAATATACTTTTGTTTACATTTGATTTTCTGTTACTTGCACTCTTGATTTATTTTAACACCAATTAATTTCTTAAATAGATTTTTCGAACGTTACTGGAATCTTATTTCCTTGTATATGGACAATGTATTGGACATTGTTAGTAATGTTAAAGGCCTTTGAGCAAATTGATTCTTACCAATTATATGTCATATATGAATATAGAAAGTAAATCCTTTGCTTTTGATTGTGCTTAAGTTAACCACTTAACCTTTGATTAATTAAACATACTATTGTATAATTTATAAGATTATGAAATCCTTATACTTATAACTTTAACTTTGCTAAATAAAACACATGTTAGAAAATTTAACTTTTTTTTTTAATAAAACACATGTTAGAAAAATTAACTTTTTTTTGGAATAAAACACATGTTAGAAAATTTATAATTGATTCAGAAATTAATTCAAATTTATATTTTTGATTAGTCTATTAATCTAATTTAGCGCTTTAAGCACATGTCTCTATTTACATAAGATTTCATGTATTTATTTCGACGATGTTTATACTTTAAATTTAACTTGCATGTTGTTAATAGTTTGTATTTGACTTAATATTAGTTTCACATAAATAAAATTTGTTTTATTGTAATCAAAACTCAGATTTGTATCCTTGTTGCCTTAATATTATTACATACTTAATTTATTTTTATATTCATTTTAAATATTAACCATTTATAAAGATATGTATTAATTTTGTTTGTTTTATTAAATTATGATTTTTTAATATTATATAATATTATTTTATTAGTAAGTGTTGAATCTCATTTGAACCATAATTTAGTGACAAATTTAATTTTGAAAAAAATAGTCAATAAAAAAATAACAGAAAAAAATTAGAAAATAGAATAAAATTTAGTATTAATAAAAAATAAAAAATAGAAAACAACCAAAAGAGATACACTCCTTAATTCACAGGTATCATCAAATCGGGAAATGGAAAAGATCTGAGGGAGAGAAACCCTTCTTATCTCTGCGTCCCACTGCAGCGGAATCCATGAAGTCGTGAACGTACATTGAATGTTCAACGACGTCGTTCCTTGTTCATCCACTTGGTAACACTCTTCCCTTTCTCGCATCTTCCCTACTCGACGAAAGATCTTCCATGAGCGCCTCCAACAAATGGAGAGCAATGTCACCGCACCACCACCAGCAGCAGCCTCTCTGCACGCGCACGCACCAGATCGGAACCCTCCTCCTCGTAACCACCACCTTCTTCTTCACGCGACTCCTCTCTCCCTGCAGCCTATCCACCGGCATCGTCCACGTGTCACACCCGCAGTTACAGTGGGGGCAGTCGCAGCTTTCGCTCAAGATCTACGTCTACGAACCTGAAGAAATCAACGGCTTGAATGATCTCTTGCACGGTCGAGACGGTAAGGTCACGGAAGAAGCCTGCCTCAAAGGTCAGTGGGGCACTCAGGTAATTAATTAATTAATTACCTAATTAAGTAGTTCCTTTCCCAATTTTCTTAATTAATTTATTAGTGAGTTAATGGTTGATTAATTTGTAGGTGAAAATACATAAGTTTCTTCTGCAATCGAAGCAACGGACGCGGAAGAAGGAGGAAGCGGATCTGTTCTTTGTCCCGTCGTATGTCAAATGTGCGCGCATGATGGGTGGCCTTAACGACAAAGAAATTAACAACACCTATGTCCAAGTAATTCATTCTGAATTTTGTCTTAATTTGATTCCATCAATTGGATTTGCAATTGCTTTGTTTTAACTGAACTTCTTGCAGGTCATAAGCCAAATGCCGTATTTTCGCTTATCTGGGGGCCGCAACCACATTTTTGTTTTCCCCAGGTAAAAAGGGTTGTTTATTTCTTGTAGGAAAATGCTAACTAATGTAGTTAGGGAACTGATTAAGAAGTTGAAAGTGGAAAGTTTTTTTATAGGGATGGAGAAAATTGTACTGTATCAGGGTTTTTTTAATGCGCTCCTATATTATTTTTATAAAACCTTTCTCATTTTAATTCCTTAAGACAATGTTAGCAAGGTTCTTTCTTGTATTATGAAAAAAAACATACACTGCAGATAATAGCTAATACTTGATGTGTCTTTGTGTTGTGGTCAGTGGAGCTGGTGCTCACTTGTTCAAATCATGGGCAACGTATATAAATCGCTCTATTATTCTTACACCTGAGGTGAACTCTTTTTGCTTATCATTGGTGTTTATTTGTTTTGTTTGTGAATCAGAACTGCGAAGATTAGGTTTGTGAACCAAGCTGCTTGTTTATTGTAGTGGACTGTGTCTTTAGCAATTATGGGGATGAAATTGTGTGTAAGGCTGAAACAAGCTTTAGAATAAAGTAGTGAATGCACTAATTGGCATGGATATGTCAATGCTGATCTGTTTATATGAAATAATTTATTAACTACCTTTTGCTCTCTTTTTGGTGAAAGTATCATATGAGGATTGCTTGATTGGGAATTAAGTGAGTGTATGTTTTTCCATCATTTTCTTGTTGGTGGTTTTGGTTTTGCCTTTCCTTTTTTAATCTACTTTGAGGAGAAAAAGTTATAAAATCTCAGGAGCTGGGAACCTACTTGTATCGGTAGTTGGTCTGATCTTCTATCAATAGGGAATGTAACTTGTCTAAAGTTGGTTAAAGAGCCTATTAATTATTAACAAAGAGATCCAATAAAACTACCCAGAATCTTAGCAAAATAAAGTGATATTTTCTAGTGCTACTTGAAGTTAGTTGAGGAAGATATCAACTTTAAATATTAGATAATATTAGTTAAGATTCAAAAGATAACGAATAACTAACTAGAGCTTATAAATACATCTCTCACTATGAACAAGGGGAATTCAACTTGAATTCTTTGGTTTGAAAGTATTTAAACTTTTGAACTAGAACAATGGTGGCCATCGTGGGGTTAGGTAAAACTTCTCCTACCTCCACAAAATAGTAGATAACTTTTCCCAAAAATAACTACGACATCACGAGGAATCAAAGACAACAAATCTAACCCGAAGAAGACAGTCACATTCCTACTTTGTAGAAAATGTTGGTTACCATAAGGAGCGATCAACGATGCCTACGAGGTCTTCATGGACAATAACAAGAGCGTCAATTACAATTCTCGAGGAGCTCAAGAACGCCTTCCTCACAATTCGATGGGCTATTGATTATCTTCTCAAGACTTTTTCTGAGCCCAAATTAGATTTTGATAATATTTTGATACAGAGATATAATACTTTTTTATTTAGAATAGATCTAAATTTATTTTTTATGAAGGGCTTGACCATTCAGCCTAATTTTTGGAATTTTCAATCGACCTAAAAAGGGTTTGACCATTCAGTCCAATTCCTGACATTGCCAGTTAACTTAAAAATGGCTTGAATGTTCAACCCAATTCCTGTTATCGCTAGTCAACCTCAAAAGGGCTTGACCGTTCAATACAATTTCTGACATTGCTTGTCGACTTAAAGAAGGGCTTGACTTTTTAGCCCAATTCCTGGTATCGCTAGCCGACCTAAAAGAGGGCTTGACTATTCAGGCCAATTCTACCCAATTCCTTGCATCATCAGTCGACCTGGAAAAAGGCTTGACCATTCAGCCCAATTCTTGACATCGCCTCGACCAAAAAAGGGCTTGACTATTAAGCTCAATCCCTAACATCGTTAGTTGACCTAAGAAGGGTTTGATTGTTCAACCCAATTCTTGTCATAGCTAGTCGACCTAAATGAACTTGACTGTTCACCCAATTCCTAGCATCGCCAGTTGACCTAAAATGGGCTTGATCGCATCGATTTGAAAAAGGGCTTGACTGTTTTGCCCAATTCTTGGCATTTCCAGTCGACCTAAAAAGTCCTTGACCATTTAAAAAGCGTAAGACTGACCTATGTGTCAGCTACAAAAATTTAAAAAGTGTAAGTCTGACCTACGTGGTGGCCACAAAGCGTAAGATTGACCTACGTGGTGGTCACAAAAATTAAAAAGCCTAAGACCGACATACGTGGCGGTCGCAAAAATTTGAAATCGTAAGATCAACCTTTGTGGTGGCCGCAAAAATTAAAAGGCGTAAGACCGACCCATTAGGCGACTGCAATAATTTAAAGGCGTAAGAATGACCCAAAGGGCACCAACAAAAGTTGAAGCGTAAGACTAACCCTTTGAGGTGACAAAAAGATTGCCACATGATGTTTTCGTATTAAGTCCAATCCTTTGGGATGACAAAATGTTTTGATTGCGACATGATGTTTTTTTGAATATGAAGAATTTTTTTGCTGATCAGCCGCACCCCAGGTGGAATGGTTGAATTTCTGCTGACCAGCCACACCCGCAGCACGATTGGTAATTTTATTACTGAATTGGTAAACTTGTAAGGTAATTTAAATCAGGGCAAAACAATAAGAAAGAATAGAGCCTTAAAGACACAACTACATCATAATTTATTTCTTGGTTTGTCGTTGGATAAACCACTTCGCTTCGTCTACTCAGCTTGAGGCTGGGAGACTATGTACTAGTAGTTGGTCTGATATTCTATTAATAAGGAATGTAACTTGTCTAAAATCGGTTATTAATAGGGCCTATTAATTGTTAACAGAGAGATTCAATAAAACTACCCAAAATCTTAACAAAAATAAAGGGATATCTTCTAGTGGTACTTGGAATTAGTTGAGGATGATATAAACTTTAAATATTAGATAATATTAGTTAAGATTCAGAAGATAACAGACAACTAACTAGAGCTTATATCTTTCACTACAAACAAGGGGAACTCAACTTAAATACTCTAGTTTGAAGGCATTTAAACTTTTGAACCAGAACACTACTTTTGGTAAGTAAATTTGTTTCTTTTCCCAGTCCTGACAGAATACTTGAAAGACATGAAGAATTTGGTTTTAGATTATTGCATTGTAAATTTCTTAGTGATGGTAATTATGAAAAGAATAAGCTTTGGAATGATTAAGTTTCAAGAACAAGTAAAGCTGATAGCACATTCTGTTTTGTGGGAACAGTACCTGAATTTTCAACGTGTGTATGTTTTATTTGGGTTGTGTGTACAAGGCTAGATGCATCCTCAGAAGAAATGACACATAATTGTGTTTAATTTTGCTATACTGGTGGTGAATGAATATTGAATAATTCCCTGGAACCAACATTAACGTTGAACTAGATCAGAAGGTGATAAAAGAACGCAACATGAGGATCGGAACTCAACTTCGTAGAATTATGCATATACAAAAAACCATAATTATTGACATGCACGTACATCTCCCTGTTCCGTGTTTTGCATTTTCTTGCTTGGGTCTCCCATATTTGCTAGATTGTGAGCTTCTAGTTATACTTTAGTTATTGTTTTATTTGTCCTTGTCCAGAATAATAGAAATTAGTTAGCTATCTTTTTATTAATCTTTGTCTAGAAAAATAGGAATTAGCTAGTTATCCTTTGGTATCTTTATATTTTTTATTATTTATCCTTACCCTTATCTTTAGGAAAAGGGATTTGTTAGAGGGATGCCATGGGCCAGGCCCATCATATCCATAAATAGGAGGATACTAAGGTAGAGGGGAGGCATTCAGATCAGTAAACCTTGTGAGAATAGAGTAGTGTCTCATTCGTACGAGGCTATGATGTATGGATACATGGTATTTCTGGTCCTGTATCAGTATTAGTGATTTTCGGATATTGTATATTCTTCGGTGCTTAGTTTTGAATATAGAAGAGAGGACTTCAAATATGAAGATGCTCTCATGCATTAGCTGGCGCATCTCTATATCTATGTTCTTGTGGCGTTTTCAAGAGCATTACTTTTTTTCTCTCTTAATATCTATGTTTTCAGATTTAACAAACATTGATTTTTCATTCTAAAACCTACTATAATATGTATTGTTATCCTAGTTATCAGAATCTCTTTACGATTGGTATCACAAGATTAATCTTTTTTTTTATCAGCAATAAATGAATTAAATTAAGGGGATACTTAAGGGGTATCCCAATCCGTGTACCACAGCCACAAAGTTACACTTCCACAAAAGAAAGTATAACCAAAAACCTAAACCTACAAAAGGGAATGGCAAACCCAAACCAGCACTTATAAAAGAACCAAATGACAGAACCAATAAAAATAACAGCACCCTAAACCCAACTGCCCTCCAAAGAACAACACAACAACACCTAAAAAATCCTAACACTCTTCACCAGTTTTCCAAGCTGCTCCCCACGGCACCCTTCTAATCACAACCTTCATTCCTTCACCGACCCCCCCCTACACAAACGAATTATAGCAGTCCAACCAGCCAACCAGTCCACCTTTACACCAAACAGCAATTACGTAACCCGACATAACGCCTTGGTTACTCATTGCCACAGCTTCACATTCCTCAACCAAGCTATCTCTACCCCCGAAAAGCGTGGCTCAAACCCAACCTCAGCTCCCCTCCAAAGCATCCAACCTTGATCTAAGCACGCCCGTGACTCCAGAAACTGCAGGAAGACCACCCTGCCACCACAAAACAGCTGTTCCCGTGTTATGACTCCTTTATAAAGATGCTTCGTGTTCCTGCAAAAGATGATTGAAGACCAACCCCAATACAGGTAACAGCAGCTAACCCCTAAGGGATTCACTCCATCACCATCACCATCACCATCACAGGTTCCATCCGAACCATAACCTTCACATGATACCAACCAGAAAAACTAGCTTCTTCAGGAGACCCAAAACCAGGAAACATTAGCAGCTTTTAATGCAGATAATTGGGTTGAAAACCCAATCTGTAAAAGAATAAGAAAACGAATGGGCTTTATGCTTCAGCCACAACCAAGACTTAAGTTGGGCCCTCTGGAATATCTCCTCTGCATCTACTACCCCTTGCTGAAAGGTAATCAGATTCCTCTGGTCCCATATACTTCTAATAACATTAACCCATACCCCTTTCCGGATCTAATTCTGCTTGTTACTAACTTGAAACAAGTGGAAACTTAGGAAATGCCGCTTAAGATCATGATGCTCAACAAAAGAAATGCCTACCCACTGAAGGCATTGGGACCATACCTGTTGAGCATATTTACAATCCATGAAGAGATGTTGACAGGTCTCTTCCTGTAACAGACACAAGGGACACACTGTTGAGTTCAACATCATTCCTCTCCGGCTCAAACTCACTCTAGTGGGGATTCTCCCCTTAAACACCCTCCAGGAAGTTACCAATACATTTGGAAAGGCCTTCACCTTCCACAGGAGCTTAAACACTTCGTCATTGTTCCCTCTACCATGCTTAGATAGACACTCATACGCTGAGCTCACTCTACCATCACAAGATTAATCTTAAATGACGTTGTCTCTCACAATATGAATGCATTTATGTAATCTCATATCACTGATACGATTCAACAATTTATCTTTCTAGTTTAAACTATTTACATTGAAAAGCATATACATCTATAAGATATATTTGAAATAATATTTCAGTGCACCTGAATCTTGCTATGCAAAAAATAGCTCGGTGATTCACGATTCAAATCTCCTTGTGACCTTGATTGCGGTAATGCAATGTATATTGCAAGCTCTTGTGTAACTATAATATAATATTTTAATTTTTTTTTTTTTCATTCTAATGTGTATTAAGTATTTTTTTCTGTTATATACTTTTAGTGCTAAAAATAGTGTTTTTTAGAAATTATACATTTTCCAGTGATTAACTGATTTTATCATATACTGATATTAATAATAGTATTTAGAACTATATAATAGTTCTTTAATAACTAATAATTGATTAGTGATGATATATTTTTAAGCTATAAATAGTAATTCAAATATGCTCGAGTGGTTCAAAAAAAGTTATAATTGATTTGTTACTGTATATTTTTATTATAATAGTAATAGTAATAAAAATTATTAGAATAATTTAAAAAAAGTTATGATTGAAGCAGAAATATTATCTCCTACTTCAGTTAACAAAATTGTTCTTTCCTTTTCACTTTCTGTTCATAACATGTTCCATCAATTTATTGAGAGGTTCCTTGAGCTCAAAGTTCTTTCTTTGGCATGCCAATGTAGGGGGATCGGACTGATAAGAGAGATACAAGTGCCTTTAATACTTGGAAAGATATAATCATTCCAGGTAATGTTGATGATGGTATGACTAAAACTGGGGCCACCGTGGTCCAGCCTCTGCCTCTGCCTAAAAGGAAGTACTTGGCTAATTATTTAGGACGTGCACAAGGAAAAGCTGGTCGGCTTAAGCTTATAGAGCTTGCAAAGCAGTTTCCAGAGAAGGTATGTTATCTTCTGTGCTTGGTTTGTTCTCTGAGTGAAATTTTGCCATCAACATTCGTCAGATTATCTCTTAGGATTTTTTTTTTTCCATTTTTGAATTCTACTAAATTATAAAATCAGTGAACGTGATGCTAATGCAAACCTTGTAGTGGCTGACAAATTCTGATTATCATTTACATGGATCCAATTCTCATGTCGATTCAATCTTTAAAATGAATCTCTGCCATGGTACAAAATAATATATTAAGCAGTATTGATGGTATAAACAGTTGGAATGTCCAGATTTGAAATTCAGTGGACCTGACAAGCTGGCAAGGAAAGAATATTTTGAACACCTACGCAATTCTAAGTTTTGCCTCGCCCCACGCGGAGAGTCATCTTGGACACTTCGGTTTTATGAGTCCTTTTTTGTGGTATTTAATTCTCCCACTCCTTATGTGTATCTCTCTTGACGAGAACGACTTACATGAGAAGCAATCCATATTGCATTTGACAGGAATGTGTTCCCGTTATAATATCAGATCAAACAGAATTGCCATTCCAGAATGTCATTGATTACAGTCAGATATCAATAAAATGGCCATCTAGTCGAGTGGGTCCTGAACTATTGCAGTACCTGGAATCTATACCAGGTGGAAATGCAGCTTCTAGTTCCCCACACAATATCCTAGCTCTTAGGTATTTTAAGCTTTAAATCTAATTTATTTGTTTTGATTATTGCAGATGAAGAAATAGAAAGAATAATTGCTCTTGGTCGACAAGTTAGGTGCTGGTGGGTGTATGCTTCGGATTCAGAACCTTGTTCGGCAATGCGTGGAATTATGTGGGAATTGCAGAGGAAAGTGAGGCAATTTCACCACTCAGCTGAAACATTTTGGTTGCACAATGGATCAATTGTAAACAGGAACTTGGTTCAATTTTCCAAATGGGAACTCCCTGTGCCTTTGCCTTGACAGCCTCGGAGATAGATAATGCCCTTGTACACATTTTTTTCTTATACTTGTTATTTGAAGCTCATGTTAGGTGCTCTTGATTATCATCATCTTCTCGAACAAGAGTTTAGCGCGGGACTATCAACTTTAACTTGAAAATGACATCTTATTCTTTGTGAGGTGGCGAATCTGCTCAACCATAACTCATCTCGTTTTATCCAGGGAAAGAAGTCGTAGTTTATTTTATAACGAAGTCACAAAAGTAGCCAAAATAGAAAAACAAGAAGAAAAAGAGCAGAGGATAAAACTAATTATCGAAGAGCTGGGCTAACTGTTGATCTGGACTTGAAGCCCAACCATAATGGCCAATGAAGTGAGGAATTTGAAGATGAGTGGAGGAACCCATTGCTGAGTTTGAAGATCTTGTAACTTCTCCTGGATAATGTAATTTGGTGAGAATTCTAGTATATCCAAGAGGGGGAGCCAATTCATGATGGTCAATGTGAAGTAATTATTGCATTTTTGAGGAAGGCAAACTCTCCTTGGTGAAGTGCAAGTTATCTTAATGTTGTGTTTGGATTAATTAGGGAAATTGTGAAGATTAAAGAGGATGTGTGAGAATGTGTAAGGTTGTTTGAATTTAGTAATGATAAAGTATATTTGTGAAGATGTGATGTATTGAAATTTATGAGTGATGTGATAGTTGAGAGAGAAAAAATTTAGAAATTATTTTAAAAGTGTAAAATGGTAAGTTTATAAATTTATTGTTATTAAAAAATATTTGAGTAATTAATTATTATATAATTTTAATGTATGTTTGAGTTAATTAAATTTTTATAATATATAATATC